>Ga0172380_10000033_pt1 | contig 298423 bp, 215 predicted proteins | sample Leawe162metaG_FD_119747 | JGI IMG/M metagenome (GOLD analysis project Ga0172380, IMG submission 119747) | Leachate microbial communities from a municipal landfill in Southern Ontario, Canada - Leachate well 162 metaG | ecosystem: Engineered > Solid waste > Landfill > Unclassified | place... | reverse complement strand
TCAAACTCTTTGAGGATGCTGGCAATTTGACTTGGACTGAATTTACTCTTTTTCATTTTTTTACAATTTAAAGTTAGAATTTTTTCTACTTATAAATCGTACTATTTTTGGGGATGCTTACACATTGACCTGTTCCAAGAAAGAGATAACAAACACCTTGACTTTAGAATTTGGTTTGACGATTTTAAAATTTTGACCCCGCAATATGAACCTGTTGAATTAGAAGAATTTTTAGAAAATGGAAAACGTGGTTGGGACGCAATTTATTATGGAAATGCCTCTGACAAATTTGGAATTTACCCAGCAGGAAGCAACAATATTAAAAGTGAAGAAAAAAGAGATGCTGTTAATAATACAGGAACAATATATTATGGAACATCGAAGCCAAACTTTATAAAAAACTTTTTTAATAAAATTTGGAATAGAAAGTAATAAAAGCAAACATGACCCGACAGCGCAAAATAATTTACCTGATAACAACAGTTTTATTTCTGTCAGTAGCTGACTACTGTTTTGCAAGGGCAGGTGGCGGTGGTGGAATGGGTGGAAGCGGTGGCGGCATTTTCACAACAATACTTGCATTCATACTTGCCCCAATTTTCTTTATTTATTCTGTAATTCTTACTATCAAGCTTACACATCGGAACAATAAGGTTCAAGACTTGACTGCTGAACTTGCAAAAGGAGATAAAATTTGGAACTACCGAAACATGATGGCAACTGTTGAGCAGGTCTTTTTTAAAGTTCAACAAGCATGGATGCAGCGAAACCAAGACTTGGCAAAGGAGGTAATGAGTGAACGAATTTATCAAAAGCATAAATTACAGACAGACGAAATGATTATTAACGGAACTAGAAACATTTTAGAAAAAATGAATCTGGAAGAAGTGATGATTATAAGCATTTCTGACTATCACGATAATTCAGAAGATACTTTTTCGGCTTACTTAAGGGGCTCAATGATTGATTATACAATTAACGACAAAACTACTGCAGTGCTTTCTGGCGACAATTCCGAACCGGAGACATTTAAAGAAATCTGGACATTCATTAGGGACAGAAACAAATGGATACTTGACGAAATTGACCAAAATGTTACTATAAGCGACATTGACAGAAGTAAAGCATTCTCCGAAAAACTAAAAAAGCGTTTATAAGTTTGCAAAGACACGCCCCCACCTGATGCGGAGAACTAAGCTTCAAATGAGGAGATGGCTTCGCCTGAGTACAGGCTCGCCATGACGTTGAGTTTGAAATTTCCTTCATCGGTCAGACGCATAACGCGTCAGACCGATGAGGGAGAAGACTCTGCCTTTTTGCAAAGTGTCTGACGCGTTATGCGTCTGACACTTTGCAAAAACCAACTGCGATAACTTGCTTTTGCCATTTTTTATTGGCTCTTTTACAGAGGAAAGTGAATGAGTTTTTCACACTCTACCATTATGGGAAAGCCTCACAAACGACTCAAGGATGAAATATTTATTCATAGCGACAATAGTTTTATTTACGTCTTGCGAACAGACAAATAACAACTCTGACAAAAACGAAGTTGTCAATGTTGACACTAATAAGACCATTACACTTACCGACAAAACAGTAAAATTTCTTTGGCGAGACAGTAGCAGTTCTATTGTTATCAATGAAGAATTTTGCAAAACAATTTCAGCACCTGAAAAAGCAGCATTAGGTTATGTGGCAACTTTTATTGGTAACGAATGTAGGTGGGACGGAGACTACACAGAGAACAGGAGTAATTTAAAGTGTGAAATTTTAACCGCGTTAAATTTAGGTTATCAATGTTCCGATAAACACTTGGGATTTCTCAAACAGTGGTTTAAAGATGACACTACAGCCTTAAAAGAACTTGAAGCCTGCCCAACAACACCAAACACATCAACAATCCAAAACACTTTTGAAGAAATCATTTTGACGAAAAAAGGAAATATAATTTCAGTATTCTTTAAAGCATCCGGAATTAATATGCGGGAAGAAGAAAGTTGGAGTTGGTCAGAAACAGATTATTTTCAATTTGACAATGACAATATTAGGATAACTAAAAAAAATAAATCTAAAGTAAAACACCTGCTAATGTCGCCTAACAATGGATAATACAAGAGTCTTTAAAATGTCCTTTGTTAGTGTGTATCCTCTGTACATACAAAAAGCAGAGAAAAAAGGACGCACCAAAGCAGAGGTGGATACTTTGATTTTTTGGCTCACGGGGTATGATGCGTCAGGCTTGCAACAACAACTTGATACGAAGAGTGATTTTGAAACGTTTTTTGCACAGGCCCCGCAAATTAATCCGAATGTGTCAAAGATTACAGGCGTAATATGCGGCTACCGTGTGGAAGAAATTGAAGACCCGTTGATGCAAAAAATCCGTTATTTAGATAAGTTGGTGGATGAATTGGCCAAAGGAAAGCCCATAGAGAAAATTTTAAGAACCTAAACTTCCGCTCAGGTAAGCCAACCTAAAAAAATCTGACTATTTTTGAGGTGAAATGCATAAACTCTCTACCCTGTATTCCAAAGCAGCCATCATTATTGTAAACACCCTGTTGCTTTTTGTGTTGATTAATGTGCTTGCCTACTTTATTAACCGCCCTGCACCCTATGCCCATTACATTACTTCACCGCAGGCCATGTTGGAACAGAATCCCACCCTGATGCAAAAAATTTATGATGGAAAACCTGTAGAAGTAATTGCTGATTTGTATGCCCAAGCGCCCAACGTTAAATCGCATCCGGTACTCGAGTTTATGACCACCCCTTGCCTGGGCAACTATTACCGGGTAGGTTTTGAAAATTGCCGTTACAACAGCTACATTGATTCTTCGAATATCCAACAAAAGATAAATCAGAACACCTGGCTTTTAGGTGGCAGCACTACCTTTGGTTATGGTGTACCCGATGATGAAACATTTGCTTTTTTCCTTAACCAACTGGATACCGCCAATACGTATATCAATTTGGGTGCACCCAGTTTTCATCAGCGTTTGGAAATAGAGAAGTTGATTGTACTGCTGCAAAAAGGCTACCGCCCCAAACGCGTGATTTTTTTAGACGGCTTAAATGATCTTGTAAGTCTCACCTCAAGCAATTTTGATGCAGCTGAACTTCCGGCCAAACCATACAATGCCTATGCGCAGGATTTTTGCGTAGAGAATATGGGCATAAACAAAAATTTACCTTATGTATTGCCGGTTGTAAAACTATGGTACCGATACCGTGCAAGTGTTATTGACAAAACACAAAACACAGCGCAAGAAAACATCTATGATGCCGGGGCCCTTTACAACAAACAACCTTACTTGCATTATCAGCTCAATAAACTACATGAACCGGCACCTGACAGTGCTCTACTGCAAAAAGCAGATGCCTATTACATGGCCAACCTGACTTTGCTCGATGCCTTGAGCAAGGCGTATAACTTTGAGTATGCGGTATTTTTTCAGCCGTTGGGACTAATGCTCGAGCGCAATCATTTCATTCCTGATTACGCTGCGTTTCAAAAAGATTTTTCAAAGTATACCGCCATTAAAAAAGTATACCTGCACGTGAAACAACGTATACAAAACAAACAGTATCCGCGTTTTTATGATTTATCTATGGCCCATGATGTATGCGAATATCCTTATGTTGACCTCACACACTATTCAGCTTCCATGAATCGCGTAATGGCCCGTGAAATAGTTTCCCATCAGCATATATGGAACGCTGATAGTCTGCCCCGATAATAAGCCTCAGTGTTTTGAAAACTCCATCAGGTAAGCTTTGATGAAATCATCAATGCCACCGTCCATTACCTTTTGCACATCACTTGTTTCTAAATCAGTGCGCAGGTCTTTTACCAGTTTATACGGGTGCATCACGTAGTTGCGTATTTGTGAGCCCCACTCAATTTTTTTCTTACCTGCTTCTACCTGTGCTTTGGCCTCATTGCGTTTGCGCATTTCAATTTCATACAACTGCGATTTAAGCAACTTCATTGCGCGGTCTTTGTTGGCACTTTGCGAACGCTCCACCTGACATACAATCACAATACCTGTAGGTTTGTGCGTTAACTGTACTTTGGTTTCCACCTTGTTTACGTTTTGTCCGCCTGCACCACCTGAACGCGAGGTTTGAATTTCGATATCGGCATCTTTAATTTCAATCTCAATGGTATCGTCCACCACGGGGTAACAATATACTGAGGCGAAAGAGGTATGCCTTCGTGCATTGGAGTCGAAAGGAGAAATGCGTACCAAACGGTGTACTCCGTTTTCGCCTTTGAGGTAACCGTAGGCAAAGTCGCCTTCAATTTCGAGTGTGCAGGATTTTATGCCTGCCCCGTCACCTTCCTGATAATCTACTTCACTTACTTTGTATCCGTGGCTCTCGGCCCACATAAGGTACATGCGCATGAGCATACTTGCCCAATCCTGACTTTCCGTTCCGCCTGCTCCTGAGTTGATGCTGATAATGGCACTCAGCTGGTCTTCTTCACCGCTGAGCATATTTTTAAACTCCAGCTCTTCCGTAGCTTTTATTACTGTGTGGTATTGTTTCTCCACTTCCTCCTCACCTGCTTCCAGTTCCCACAACACATCCAAATCTTGCAACTGGTTATTCAGTTGAGCAAAAGCATCGGTCCAGATTTTTTTTGATTTTACACCTTTCAGAATTTTTTCGGCTTCTTTGGGGTTATCCCAAAAACCGGGTGCATGTGATTTTTCTTCTTCTTCGCTGATGAATTTTAATTTCTCATCGATGTCAAAGATACCTCCTCAGTGCCTCAATGCGGCTCTTCAAATCTTTTAGTTGTTCTCCGTTCATAAGGCCGCAAAAATAGAAAAATATTCCTTACTGCCGAATGTAATAAACGTAATCGAAGCTTTGGTAAGTGGTATCATAGCCTGCACGCTCATAGGCCACTGATTGATAGCGCACACTATCGGGGCGGGTGAAGTCGGGCGACAACAACTTGAGTGTGGCCTCACCGTTGGGTGCAAAAAGCCGCAAACGAAAACCGTTTTTAACCGTTAAGCGATGGCTGTAGCCAAAAGCTTTAGCATTGGGTCCGGTATGTAAAAGTGTGCCAGAGTAATATTCGCGCACTTCTACATTGGCCAATGGGGCACAAGGTGTATTGCCGCAGGGAGGCACATCAATCTGCACCGTTAAACTATCAGGCGGAAGAGTTGACGTATTTGCAGGCGTTGTATCTTTCTTGCAGGAAAGGGCAACCCATGCAACAAGTGAAAGTGCAAAGAAGAAACGTAATCTCATCTTATCCTCCACCCAGCATATTACCAAATACATCCTTCAGCACATTGGATACACGTGCAGCAGGATTGTTGCGTATTTTCTTTTCCTCGTCAGCAATAAGTGTATATAAACCGTCTACAGCTTTGCGGGTAGTGTAGCTGGTGAGATCGAGGTTTTGCTTTTTTACCAGTGGTAATTTGTTGTAAGTACCGGCTAAATCGGCCCAGTATTGTGTGGCCTTTACCGTTTTGAGCGATTGATCAATTTTAGGTGTGAATTTCTGTACCAACTGAGCATCCGTTTTCTTTTTGAAAAACTTGGTAATGGCATTGTCTCCTCCTTTGAGCAAACTCATGCCATCGGTAACACTCATCTTTTTTACCGCATCTAAAAAAATAGGAGCGGCATCTTTTGCGGCACCTTCTGCGGCCCGGTTCATACTCATCACAAAATCGTCAACGGGTTTGTTTACACCCACTTTACGAAGTGACTTTTCCATGTCTTTTACCTCAGCCGGAAAAGGAATTTTAATTTTCGGATTTTTATAATAGCCGTCTGTTTTAGAAGCCAGGCTCACTGCATTTTTGGTGCCCACAGTTAAAGCTTCCTTTAGTCCCTGCGTAACTTTATCGTCTTGCGCGGGGTGGGTAAAGGCCAGCATACCTATGGCTAGGGCTGTTAAAGAAAGTACATATTGTTTTTTCATATCGTAAAATTTAAACCTCACTAAACTAAAATCATTCCAAACCGTTTTGAGTTATTGCCGGGCAATGCCTATGTTTGAACGTTTCAATTTCAAAAGTACGGGTTACATCAATCATTCTATCACATGTTAGCCGAAATCATAACAATAGGCGATGAAATTTTAATCGGGCAGATTATTGACACCAACTCATCGTGGTTGGGGCAAGAACTGGGCAAACTGGGCATACGGGTTATTCACCGCACCTCTGTAAGCGACAACAAAGCGCATATCCATCAGGCTTTACAAGAGGCTGCAACCCGTGCCTCACTGGTAATTATTACAGGCGGTTTAGGACCAACCAAAGACGATGTAACCAAACATACCCTGGCTGAATTTTTTAACAGCACTCTGGTAGTGAATGAAAAAGTGCTGGAATGGTTAAAGCAAATTTTTACCATGCGCAAACTTCCCATGCTGGAAAGCAACCTTGAACAGGCCATGGTACCTGCGTGTTGCGATGTGTTGTTTAACCGCAGCGGAACTGCCCCCGGCATGTGGTTCAACGGTGAAAAAACGGTTTACGTTTCGCTTCCCGGTGTACCTTTTGAAATGAAAACCATTTTTACTGAAGAAGTTGTTCCGCGTATAAAAGAACGTTTTAAACTTCCTGCTATATATCACCATACCATACAAACAGTGGGCATAGGTGAATCTTTTCTGGCCCAAAAAATAGAGGCTTGGGAAAACAGTTTGCCCGAACACATTAAGCTGGCTTACCTGCCAACGGTTGGTGCCGTAAGATTACGTTTAAGCGCTTACGGAGCAAATGAAACTCAACTGGCTGAGGAAGTAGCTGCCTTAACTGCCTCGCTTAAACAACTTGCGGGTGAATACATCTATGCTGAAGGAGAAATTTCTTTGCAGGAAACAGTGGGGCAGTTATTAAAAGACAAAAAAACTACCGTAGCCACAGCTGAAAGTTGTACGGGCGGATACCTGGCTCACCTCATTACATCCATCCCGGGCAGTTCTGCTTACTTTATGGGTTCAGTGCTGGCTTATGCCAATTATGTAAAAATGCAGGAACTGGGTGTAAGAGAAGAAACCTTAACCACCCACGGAGCGGTGAGTGAGGCAACTGTGAAACAAATGGTCGAAGGAGTAAGAAAAAAATTAAATACCGATTACGCTTTGGCTACCAGCGGCATTGCCGGCCCTGATGGTGGTACATCTGAAAAACCGGTGGGCACGGTATGGATTGCCGTTGCTTCGGCACAAGGCACTGTGGCCAAACAGTTTAACCTGGGCGATAACCGCGAACGCACCATACAACGCAGTGCGCTTTGTGCCCTTGATATGCTCAGGCGCACAATAAATAATCTGCCTTTGTAAGAAGCACGTACAGATAATTGCTAAAAAAGCTAATTTTGCCCTTTCGGGTACAAGCCCCAACCACACAAGAAAAGAAACATTATGGCTGATTTTGAACTGGTAATGCCCAAAATGGGTGAAAGTATTGCTGAAGCAACCATTATTCGCTGGGTAAAAAACGTAGGCGATACCGTAAAAGCAGATGAGTCTGTTTTGGAAATTGCCACCGATAAAGTGGACTCTGAGGTTCCTACCCCGCAGGGTGGCGTAATTTCAAAAATACTTTTTAAAGAAGGTGATGTAGTAGCCGTAGGTGCTACCATTGCCATTATAGCCTCAGAGGCCGGTGCTGCTACAACAGCCATCCCAAGCGCCCCTGCTCCGGTGGCCGAGCCCGTAAAAACCGAGCCGGTTGCAGAAAAAGCTGCGGCTCAAATCTCACAAGACATACAGCACATTCAACAAACCATCAGCAACAACGGAGCACGCTTTTATTCTCCGCTGGTACTCAATATTGCCCGTGAAGAAAATATCTCCATGAGCGAACTGGAAACCATTCCCGGAACAGGAAATGAAGGCCGTGTAACCAAACGCGATATTCTTGCTCATGTGGAGAACAGAAAATCAGGTAACGGTGTACCACCGGCAGTAAGCACTCCTGCTCCTGTGGTAAACACCCCAGCCGTTGAAGTAAAATCAACGCCTGTAGCTACTGAAGCACCTGTTGCACCTGCCGCAAAGACTGCTTCAAAAATTGCCTTAATGCCCGGTGATGAAATCATCGAAATGGATCGCATGCGCAAGTTAATTGCCGACCACATGGTGATGAGCAAACATACCGCACCCCACGTTACTTCTTTTGTAGAAGCCGATGTAACCAACATGGTGCTGTGGCGCGACAAGGTGAAAAATCAGTTTGAAAAACGCGAAGGAACCAAAATTACCTTCACCCCTATGTTCATCGAATGCGTGGTGAAAGCCATCAAAGATTTCCCGATGATTAACATCAGCATTGACGGACAAAATATTATCAAGCGTAAAAATATTAACGTGGGTATGGCGGCTGCTTTACCTTCAGGCAACCTGATTGTGCCCGTTATTAAAAATGCCGATAACATGAATCTGGTTGGCTTAGCGAAATCAGTAAATGATTTGGCTAACCGGGCACGCGCCAATAAATTATCTCCTGATGAAATTTCTGGCGGCACATTTACCCTCACCAACGTAGGTGGATTTGGTAACGTAATGGGAACACCTATTATCAACCAACCGCAGGTAGCCATTATGGCCACCGGATCCATCAAGAAAAAGCCGGCTGTAATTGAAACCGAATACGGTGATGTAATAGCTATACGCCACATGATGTTCCTTTCCCTGAGCTATGACCACCGTGTGGTTGACGGTTCACTGGGCGGCAGCTTCCTGCGTAAAGTAGGCGACTATATGGAGCAGTGGGACGTGAACCGCGAGTTCTAGTTTCCTGAATTCTTTTCGCTAATTTGCCGGCAGATTATACCTGCCATGAATAAAAAATTACTCCTTCCTTTGGTGATACTGTTGTGCAGTTTCACCCTCAATAAATCAGCTTACGTACTGTACACCTCCTCGGGCAAAAGTACCGCTTGGGAGAAGTTACTTAAAGAAGCACAAAAGGCCGATGTAATTCTGTTTGGCGAGCTGCACAACAACCCCGTGTGCCATTGGTTACAGGCTGAACTGACTGCTGACTTGTTCGAAACAAAAGGTACTGCCTTAAAACTGGGTGCTGAAATGTTGGAGGCCGATGACCAACTTGTGCTCAACGAATATTTGAGCGGACGCATGACAGAAAAAACGTTTAAAGACGAAGCCAAACTGTGGAACAATTACGCTACAGATTATAAACCACTGGTAGAATTTGCAAAGAAAAATAAGCTGGCTTTTATTGCCACCAATATTCCCCGCAGGTACGCGAATTTAGTTTACAGCAAAGGCACCGCAACATTAGATAGTTTAGACGCAGAAGCCCGCAGGTACATGGCCCCTTTGCCTTTTCCGTACGATGCGCAATTGAAAGTGTACAAAGAAATTTTCGAAGCAGCACAAGGGCACGGAGGAGAGAACCTGCCCAAATCACAAGCCATTAAAGATGCTACCATGGCCCACTTCATTGTCAAAAACCTAAAAGCGGGCGAACAACTTCTTCACTTTAACGGAGCCTACCACTCCAACCACCACCAGGGTATTGAGTGGTACTTAAAACAATACCGGCCTGATTTGAAAGTGCTCACCATTTCCAGCGTTGAATTAAAAAATGCGGAAGAATGGAACAAAGAAAATGACAGCCTCGCTGATTACATCATTGCCATTCCGGAGCGCATGACTAAAACGTATTAATCATCATGCAAAAAACACTGGCCATTATTCCTGCCCGCTATGCTTCAACCCGCTTTCCGGGCAAACCTTTGATTGACATAGCAGGCAAAACCATGATTGAGCGGGTGTACCGTCAGGTTAAAAAAGCTACAGCCGTTCAGGAAGTAATTGTGGCAACAGACGATGATCGCATTGCAGCCGTGGTGAAACATTTTGGCGGTTTGGTAGAGATGACCTCTGACCAACATCCAAGCGGCACCGACCGTTGTGCCGAAGTGGCTAACCGTTTCCGCGGACAATTTGATGTGGTCATTAATGTTCAGGGCGATGAACCGTTTATCAATCCGGAACAAATAAGTTTGTTGTGTGTCGCTTTTGAACAACCCGAAGTAACCATTGCCACCCTGTGCAAGCAGATTACCGATGAAGAAACCCTGCACAACCCCAACGTGGTAAAAGTGGTAAAAAATGCACAAAACAAAGCCATGTATTTCAGCCGGCAGGCCATCCCTTATTTGCGCAACCATCCTCAGCCCTGGTTTATGCAACACCTGCATTACAAACATTTGGGCATCTATGCTTTCCGTTTGAACACCTTATTGGAATTGACCAAACTAAAACCTTCCGGTTTGGAACTGGCCGAATCACTGGAACAATTGAGGTGGCTGGAAAACGGTTACAGCATTGCCCTTCAGGAAACCCAACATGAAACATTGGCCATTGATTCTCCGGCCGATTTGGAGTTTGTTGAAAAGTATTTGAAAAGCCTCGGATAATTTTTTTGGGCACGAGCGGCCTTTTCGCTACTTTTGAATCCCGTACAGTAACGTAGTGCAAAGCCGCACTACTTCTCTTGTAAATCCTTATGAAACAGTCCAAATACATCTTTGTTACTGGCGGGGTAACATCTTCCTTAGGTAAAGGAATCATTTCCGCTTCATTAGCCAAATTACTTCAGGCACGTGGTTATTCTGTAACCATTCAAAAGTTTGACCCCTACATTAACGTTGATCCGGGAACTTTAAACCCCTATGAACACGGAGAATGTTTTGTAACAGATGACGGTGCTGAGACAGATTTGGACTTAGGGCACTATGAGCGCTTTTTAAATGTACCAACCTCGCAGGCCAACAACGTAACCACCGGCCGTGTATACCAGTATGTGATTGAAAAAGAGCGCGAGGGTGCATTTTTAGGGAAAACCGTACAGGTAATTCCGCACATTACCGATGAAATAAAACGCAGAATGAAACTGCTGGGCGAAACCGGCAAGTTTGATATCATTATTACGGAGATTGGCGGTACAGTAGGTGATATTGAAGCCATTCCTTACATTGAAACAGTTCGTCAGTTAAAATGGGAACTGAAACAGGAAGATTGTATTGTAATTCACTTAACCCTGTTGCCTTACCTCAATACCTCCAAAGAATTAAAAACCAAACCTACCCAGCACTCCGTAAAAATGTTACTGGAAATGGGTGTGCAGCCCGATATTTTGGTGTGCCGTGCCGAGCATCCCGTGGGCAAGGACCTGAAAAAGAAAATGGCCATGTTCTGTAACGTATCTCCGAGTTCAGTAATTGAAGCCTTGGATATGCCTACCATATATGATGTACCTATGGCCATGCTCAAAGAAAAACTGGACAGAACTGTACTGAGCAAATTCAAACTTCCTTCCAGCAAAGAACCCGATATGGAAAGTTGGTTGGGCTTTTTAACCCGACTCAAAAATCCTAAGCATGAAGTGAAAATTGGCTTGGTGGGTAAATATGTAGAGCTACCTGATGCTTACAAATCTATAGCCGAAGCCTTTATACATGCCGGTGCCAACCGCGAGTGTAAAGTAAACCTCGAATACATCCACTCTGAATTAATTACCGATAGTAATGCCGAACACAAGTTGCAACACTTAGACGGCATTCTGGTTGCTCCCGGCTTTGGCGACCGAGGCATTGAAGGAAAAATATCGGCCATTAAATATGCACGCGAAAAGAAAATTCCGTTTTTTGGTATTTGTTTAGGTATGCAATGTGCCGTTATTGAATTTGGCCGTCATGTGCTTGGATTTAAAGATGCCCACAGTACAGAGATGAATCCGAAAACCAAACATCCGGTAATTGATATGATGCCTGAGCAAAAAAACATTACTGCTAAAGGTGGTACCATGCGTTTGGGTTCTTACACCTGCGAACTTAAAAAAGATACCAAAGCTTACCGTGCGTACGATAAACAGAAAGTACAGGAACGTCACCGTCACCGTTACGAGTTCAACAACAAATTTATGAAGGACTACGAAGCGAAAGGTATGATAGCTTCAGGCACTAACCCCGATACTAAGCTGGTAGAAATTGTAGAAGTGAAAGACCACCCGTATTTTGTTGCGGTACAATTTCATCCGGAGTACAAAAGCACAGTAGAAAATCCGCATCCGCTGTTTACCAAGTTTGTGAAAGCAGCTATTGAGTATAGCAAGTCGTAATTAGTGGTTTGACGGGGACGCTAACCTTGGACAAAGAAATCGTTGAAGTATATATTTTGTTTGATAAAATATATTAGCAAATAAACATTACCCTAATGATAAAACCTATATTCTTCATCTGTGGCTTTTTGTTATTAATCAGCGAATCGTATAGTCAGTCACAAGAAAGCAGTAAACTGATGTTTGAAGTCAATTACGTGGGCAGATTTGCAACTCTTCAATTTGGTCAGGCAAGTTATGGAGGTATCTATAGCAGTATGTATCCTTTTGTAAATGTAGCTGACCAATTAAACGGAAGTGGACTAAACTTAGGCCTTTCGCTTTCTAATAAAAAAGGCTGGGGATTCAAATACTCTACAACTTTTCGATATGACCATATTTACCACACTACAATACAATTGGACAGCACGCAAAGATACGGGCAAGGAATAAATGTGCAGGGGTTAATAACTGACTACCATTTTAGCCTTACAAAGCAGTTAAGGCAAAGCAAGAGGGTGAAAGGTGAACTTGCGCTAACTTATTCCATGATGAATACAGGAACTGGTTTTACAGCAGGTGAATATTTAAACGGCATCGGCATAATAACAGTTGATAAGGATTTCAGATTTGATACATGGGCACTACATTATTCAGCTGGTATTGATAAATTTAAAATTGGCTTGGGTGTTTACTATGGAAAGAGTAGCGCATATTGGGGCTTAGATGGTACTTACATTATTCCAGAGCTGCGCATTGGGTATGTACTTGACGTTTTAGGTAGCAAAAAAGAAGGTAGCAATTAGCTAATACCAAAATACAAAATCGAACCATGAACAAATTCGTTCATGGTTCGATTTTGTTAAAGACTTTCATTTATTACCCCAAATAACTCATTCCGGTGAGCCTTTTCAATTGTAAGAATCAGCTTTGCTGAACTTCGTTTAAAAATAGAAGCTACTAATTTCAGACTATCAGTCACTTAGCTATTAGCGGACGGTTTGCTAATTGCCCCCTCAACACTTACCTTTGCCGCTTCATTTACCAAGTAGTACACAAGTTCCATGGATCGTAATTCAATTATAGGACTCTCCCTCATTTTCGCCATTATTATAGGCTATGCCTGGATGAGTCAGCCCACAGAGGCTGAAATAAAACTGTTGCAACACCAACAGGATTCTGCTTTGAAAGCAGGTCTTATGCAAGATAGCCTCAGTAAGGTGCAGGCCATAGAGCAACAAAAAGAAAAACTCTTACTGGCTACAGATAGTAATGCCGCAGCTAACCGTTACGGTGCCTTCGGCAAATTTGTAAACGGCAGTAATGAATTTTACACGCTTGAAAACAAAGAGTTGTTGGTGAAAATTTCTGCCAAGGGTGGTCGTGTACATTCAGTTACTTTAAAAAATTACAAACGGGCTGATAAGGTTACTCCGGTAACACTGTTTGAAGGCACAGGCAATCAGTTTGACTATACCTTTACCACATTTGACGGTAAAATACTGAGCACCGAAGACCTGTACTTTACACCCGACCAGAAGAACGTAAATGTTACCGAGGGACAAAGCGGCAGCATTACTTTATCCATTCCCATCAGCGAAAAACAATCCATCAAACAAGTGTACAGTTTGCAAGGTGATGGTTTTGTAATGGGATATGATTTACAACTGAACGGTATGCATGCCTTACTTGCTCCCGGCACCAAACACATTGTACTCAACTGGAAAAACAGCACACCGTTTCAGGAAAAAAGCGTGCAGGCTGAACAACGCGCCTCCACTATTTACTATGAACAAACAGATGAAACCGTTGATTATTTAGCTGAAACCAAAGATGAAGAAAAGGCACTGCCAACACCGGTAAGGTGGGTAAGTTTTAAACAACAGTTCTTTAACAGTACACTCATCAGCGATAAACCATTTGAACAAGTAACCATAGAAAGCCATGCCGACCAAAGCGGACGTTTCGTAAAGAAATATACCGCCTCGCTGGGTTTACCATTCGGCAATACCGGTAGTGAAAACTACAAGATGAAGTTTTTCTACGGGCCCAACCATTACAAAACTTTAGAAGCACTCAACATCAATCTGGAAAAAATCATTCCTTTAGGATGGCTCATTTTCCGTTGGGTGAACAAATACATTGTTATTAACCTGTTTCATTTCCTCAGCCAGATTTTTAGCAACTACGGTATCATTATCCTGCTGATGACTGTTATCATCAAAATATTCCTGTTTCCGTTGGTTTACCGTTCCTTCCTTTCTACAGCCAAAATGCGTTTGCTCAAACCTGAGATGGATGAAATCAAAGAGAAGTTTGGTGACGACATGCAGAAAGTACAAATGGAAAACATGAAGTTGTTCAAACAAGCAGGTGTAAGTCCGATGGGGGGTTGTATGCCCATCTTACTACAAATGCCTTTCCTTATTGCCATGTTTGCCTTTTTCCCATCTGCCTTTGAATTACGGCAGCAGGAATTTTTGTGGGCCACTGATTTATCCTCTTATGACACTATCTGGACCTTTGGCAAATACCCCATTATAGAATACATATATGGCGACCACGTGAGTTTGTTCACCTTGCTCATGACTATCTCTACATTAATCTATACGCACCTTAACAACCAAATGACCGGAGTAACCGGCCAAATGAAATGGATTGGCTACATGATGCCGATAGTTTTTCTGGGAGTGTTTAACAACTATGCTGCAGGTTTAAGTTATTACTACTTTGTATCCAACATGATTACCTTCGGACAACAGTGGGGCATCCGCCAGTTTGTGGATGAGAAAAAACTTCACGCACAAATTCAGGAGAATAAAAAGAAACCCGTGCAAAAATCGAAATTCCAGCAACGTTTGGAAGACATGGCCAAAGTGCAGGAAAAGAAAAAACCGGTTAAGAAATAGTAGCTACGGGCTTAGTACTTCAGCCACTTCAGATTGAATCGGCCGTTAGTTACGGGCACCCTTAAGTTGCTTAACGAGTCAACTGCCATAAAGTGAAAATAACCCGCAGCTCCATTGGTTACATTAAAATAGTTGAGTTGCAATACTGCCTGAACTGTGGTATCAATATTCATATTGTAAAAGGAGTACCCAATATCCGACTTCAATGTTCCCCTCAAACGCGGATAAGTATATGTACCGACACCTGTAAATGAATCAAGTTTCATTTCTATCAAATGTCTTTCATAAGGATTACCTCGCAATTCTCCATATATAAGTAATGACTTACGGCTCGAATCTACCCATCGAATATAAGTTGGCGGATATTTGTCAAAAATACGTACTCCATCATCTGGTACAGATAACCTTTCCCCATTTATTACGCACCTGAACTCATTTTTATTGTAGTCATCCTCATCGCATGACAAGCACAAAATAACTGCACTGAAAATAATTGCTTTTAAAACCCTCATTTTAGCCTAACTCCTACTTTAATTCCCATATACACACCAATCACATTCTTACTTGTAGCAAAAGTGCCTGAATCAAAAACATAATTGTTACCAGAGTCGAAATAACTCTGTTCCTCATAAAAGTTAATAACCCTATGCTTTACTCCAAACCCTGCATAAAAATCAAGCATTAACTTAGTTTTGATGGGCATCCATTGCCAGCCCAACAAACCCCGGCCCTCATAAAACTGTATGTTTTCTTTCTGGTATCCTCTTTGTGACGGATCAACATTTGCTAAGGGAAATTCATAATTATAACGAATCCAGGCACCTTGTGCTCCCAAATAAAAACCCTCTCCCAAATATAATTTAGCTGTACCTTTTAAGCTGAAACCCGGCAACCATTTTCGGTTTTCTACCGGAGTATAATTGTTGTCAAACAAACGCCCCTGCAAGGCCTCAAAAAAAACATTGCGTGTAGTAACTCCTGCTGATAGTTCCAGTGAATATTTTTTTGCCACACGTTCAATGCTCAGTTCATGATCAGCACGTAAAGATGCAGCCGGATTATATTTGATGTACCAACAGGGTGCTTTTGCAGAATCGGATTTTTCCTGAGCATTACTTTGTAATGCTACCAACATCAGAAAAATGCAAAACAGAAATACGATGCATTTATTATATCGATTTATGTTCATGCACAATATTATTCAAATACAACTTTCACTGTTTTAATTTCGCCTTTACTGTTGATTACCTGAAGCAAATAAACACCGACAGCCAATTGATTTCGTCTAACCACTACTTCGTTTTGTTTATCGGCTGTAATCTCGTTTACCTTTTTTCCGGTGACATCAAATAGTGAAATAGTATATCTATCTGGCTCAGGAAGTACAACAGTAAATTCAGTTTGTGCCGGATTAGGATATATCCTGATAGAATTATCGTTAAGAGAAACACCTGTTCCATTCGGACCGATATTCAGGTAATTCAGTTTGGTGGTGGTATCAGAACAACTTACCCCTCTGCTGGTATCTGTAGCTATTAATTGTACAGAATAAGTACCCTGCTGTGTATACCAATGTGCTGTGTTACGCGCGGTTGAAGTATTACTACCCGGATTAAATACATCACCAAAATTCCAGTTCCATAATCCAAAAGGAATAGAAGATGTATTGGTGAAATTTACATTGAGAGGCGCTGAACCAATCAAGGGGTTAGCCGTAAAATCAGCAATTACATTTCGGCCTACTGTGTACAACATCGAATCTGCAGTAGTGCAACCTCCGGTATTGGTAAAAGTACCTTTAATTTTATAGGTAGTATTGGGCGAGGCATTCATCGGCTGGAAAAATGACTGACTACCAACAGTGGTAATGCAACCAACGCAAGCAGGAGAAACTGACCAGTTAATGCCACTTATTGCAGGAGTTGATTGCAAAAGAATATTTTTATCATAATAACACAGCACTTTATCAGCTCCTCCGGTAAAACTACTTGGTGTAAAAAGCGTAACTAATACAGAATCTTGGATTGTGCAGTATCCTTGACGGTAAACATATTGTATGTAATGCGAACCACCACCATAACAAGCCGGGTTAAACACTTTATTGACTGTATCGAAACAATTGGTATAGCCCGCATTACTGGTATACCAGAAACCACCTGATGGTGATGCTCCCGCTATACTGAGATTGTTAAAGCCCGACTGCGTACAAACGTTAAACGAAGCATTAGTGAATGAAATGGGGGTAAGGTGATTGACATGGACTATTACAGTATCGTACGAGAAACAGGTTCGACCATCTGCCGGATTGGCCACCTTAAGTAAGTAGGCCGTTGAAGCCGGGGGTTGAACTGAAATGAAATTAGTGGAGTCAATAATAACAGACGGAGTAGAGACGAATGACCAATAAAAGTTGCTGCCACCCGAGCCGAGAAGTAAAACAGAATTACCTGCAAGACAGATGTACTTGTCAGCACCTGCATTAGGTATTGGCTTTGCCTTAAGCGTTAGTGTAACAGAGTCTTTATGACTGCAACCAATGCTATCAGATACATTCAGATAGTATTTTACTGTACTACCTAAACTTGCCACAGGAGTAAGAACATTGGTACTACTTAACCAGGCCGAAGGAGACCATGAAATGGTGAAGGGGCCAATAGCTCCGTTTATTTGGTATGATCCATTCAGTCTTATAGTATCACCGGCACATGCAGTTCTATTAGTTCCTGCTTCTGCAACTGGACGAATTCTTGTATTCAGCACAATGGTATCCGATTTTTTACAACCTATGGAATTAGTAACTGTAAGAATATAGGATGTGGTGACTAAAGGTGTTGCCGTAGGTTGAAGTATGTTAGAATTGCTTAGACCCGTTGTGGGACTCCACGAATAGGTAAGTCCTGTACCCGTAGCTGATTTGCCAATTTTAACAGAAACGCCTGCACACATTAGGGTATCATTACCCGCATTTGCAGTTGGTACAACTAAGGATGATACTGCTACATTACGACTATTTTTACATCCGAAAATATCTTCGGCAGTTAACTTATACGTAGCTGCTCCTGTAACTTTTAATCTTGTTCTTGCCGCAAGTGGATTGTACAAGCCTGCTGAAGGTGTCCATTGGTAACTATAAATAGGGTTGCCTGATATAGCGGTATCACCGATAGTTATACTGTCACCAGTACAGGCAGTTGCTGTAGTAGCAAAGTTCAATCCGGGTTTAGGCCGCACATTTACTTTTACCGTATCCCTACTTATACATCCCTTTGTATCTGTTATACGTAAAACATAATTAATGGTAGTAGTGGGTAATGCCAAGGGAGTTAGAGTACCTGCATTGACTAATCCCGTAGCTGGCGTCCAATTAATAGCGTAACTGAATGCAGAGTTGACTGTGGCATACAATTGTGTGGTATCATTTTCACATATGGTTTCATCTGTACCGGCATTAACCTGAGGTAAATTATACACATTAACCAATACAGTATCTCTGTTCACACATCCACCAGAATCCGTGGCAGTAAGAATGTAGTTTGTTGAAGTGAGCGGGAATACCCGAGGCTGCAATATAGTGCTGTCGGTAATTCGCGTATTGGGCAACCACCTCAAAGTTACCGGTGAACGGCCGCTCACTGATAAGCCAATTCGAACAGTATCGCCAATGCAAACACCTGTATCTAAACCTGCATTAACAGTAGGTGAAAAAACATTGACTATAACAGAATCCTTCCTTACACAACCGGATGAGTCAGTAACAGTAAGAATATAATTTGTAGTAACAGTAGGAGATACTTTTGGCATAGCGGCTGTGGTATCACTAACTCCTGCTTTTGGTGACCATCTATATGTAAATGTTCCGGTTCCGATAGCAGTATTTCCAATAGTAACTGAATCTTTTCGACAGATAGTTTTATCAGCCCCTGCGTTAATGGAAAACGGATTTGTTTTGGTGAGGTAGATACTGTCTCTTCGTAAACAGGTGCCATTGCTTACTTCGCACCAATATAGGCCGGTGTTGTTTACAGTAAAGTACCTGCCTGTTGAATTGTTCTGCCACAAATAACTGGCTGCACCTGCTCCTGCATCCAAACGAACCGAATCATAAAAACAAAAATTCCTATCACTACCTAAATTAATCGCTGTTCCCTGAATAACTGAAATGGTAATGGAGTCTCTGCGCAAACATGAATGGGTATCTGTTGCATTGGTATAATATTTAGTTGTAACAACAGGCGCTGCTTTGGGCTGTGCCAAGGTACTGTTGTTTAAACCTGTTGTAGGTGTCCATGCGTAAGTAAACCATCCTGTGCTGCCTGAAGCCGGATTACCAATAGTAATACTATCACCGGCACAAATAGTAGTATTGCTGCCTGCATCCACTGTAAAAGGTGAACTCTTCGTTAACACAACCGTATCTTTACGTGTACAACCACCCGATACAGTAGTACACCAATAAGTGCCTGTATTATAAACGGTAAAATACCTGCCGGTAGAGTTATTTTGCCACAAATAAGAACCCACTCCCGCTCCGGCATCCAACCTTACTGAATCATAAAAACAAAAATACCTGTCGGGTCCGAAGTTGAGTGAAGCGTTACCACTTACGGTTACTTTAACCGAGTCGCGAATGAAACATCCGTTATTGTCTGTAGCTGTAGCTGCATAAGTAATAGTAGTTGCAGGGTTGGCAACTGGTCGTGCAACGGTTGTACTGCTCAAAGAAGTAGCAGGTGTCCAGGCATACGTAAATGTACCTGTCCCCACGGCAAATCCACCAATAGTAACGGTATCGCTTACACAGGTGCTTCTATCGGGGCCCGCATTAAATGTAAATGCAGCGGTTTTGTTTAAAATAACTGTATCTGTAAAAACACAGTTGCTGATAGGATGAATATTGCGGACATAATAAGTGCCACTGGAATTGGCTACATAATACCTGGACGTGCTGTTATTTTGCCACAGGTAACTGGCAGCGCCCGCCCCACCATCCAATACAACTGAATCATAAAAACAAAAGTTTCGGTTAGCACCCAGATTAATGGAAATATAAGGGCGCACCGTCACTAGCACAGTATCTTTTATCTTACAGTTGTTGCTGTCTGTTGCTGTTACAATATAACTTGTAGTCACAGCAGGTGAGGCTTTAGGCATACTGATGTTTGCAGCTGATAGAGCCGTAGCAGGAGACCATGCATACGATACAGTTGCCGTACCTGTTGCATTGGCTCCAATCTGAACTGAATCCCGTATACACAAATCTTTATCACTACCTGCATTAAATGAAAAAAGCTGTGTGGTTTTAGTAAACACAACAGTATCTGCTTTAGAACAGCCAAACTTGTTAGTTGCTCTTACCCAATAGGTGCCCGCATTCGAAAAATATTTGGTCCCTGAAGTAGTACTATCGTTCCACAAATAGGTAGTGTTTAAAAACGAAAATTGTGCTTTAATAGAATCATTAAAGCATATGGTTCGATCAGCACCTAAACTTATATTTGGAAGAAAATTTACCCGAACCAAAATACTATCTGTTTGCGCACAATTGCTGCTGTCTTTTACCGTAACACGATATCGTGTATTACTCAATGGTGATTTTGTAATGGATTGACTGGTATCAGTAACAGAAGAGCTCCAACTATAACTGAACGGGCCAACTCCTCCTGTGCGCGTGGGTTGAAGTGTAATGGATGAACCCTGGCATATAGCTGTATCTTTTACCATATCCAGTTTAAAATTGCACACGTTCACTGTATCCATATAGGTAAATGTAGTACCATTGAATGTGTACCTTACTCTTATAACATACCTGCCCGGTGTTGAAAATGTATGGCTGGCTACCTGATTGGTATTGTTGTAAGTTGTAGCTCCTGCAGTATCAAAAACTGCATTGCCGGTTGGCGGAACCACCCATTGTGTATTGAGTGATGAAGCTAAAGAAATATTAAGCCTGAAACTGAAATTGCGGTTACCATTGTTGGTATAGACTCTCGGAATATTGGTTGCTGTAACCCGAAAACCAATTGGACGAATATTTATTGCATTTACCGGGCAAGCCCTATCTGCATATTTCAATGCAAAATAATAGGGATAGTTTCGGGCATGAATGATATCTGGAGTCCAGCAAATAGTGGCGCTATCATTCTTAACCATACTACTCGAATACGTATTGTAATTTTCAAAAGTTGCTCCTGCTCCTAAGGCTTTGCTCCACTCAAAATAGGTGGTATCATTTGTTGCAGTGTCCCTTGCTGCATAAGAGACACAAGTTTTAACACCCGCATTGATATTGTGCAGAAAAACATTATTTACCGGATAGCCGATTAAAGTTGGGACATTGTTAGGAGGACATTGATTTGTATAAGTCTGAAATACCATTCGAGTATATCCGATTTGGCTGTATGTTCCATTTATGTTTCTATATTCCCTGTACTCAAATGAAAATACGGGTACTTGAAAAGCATTTGAAGTAAATGATAATTGGCCGACAGAAGGATCGAAACTATACCCTGCCGGAAATGGAAGAGCGTTATTAGGGAATCCGATAAATTGCAAAGGTCTGTCTTCTGTATAACTTCCCGTGTAAGCATTTGTAGTAGTTTCACCTGAATAAACAGGAATAGAATGGTAAGATATGGAATCATAATCTACACTATCTAACAGGCCGGGGTTCCATCGGAATGGAACACCATTGCATATAACAGGGAAAGTAAGATTTTGAGCAACCGGTGAACGATTATTCGTTATCAGACAGCGATTAAATTCTGATTCAATATAAAAAGGCCCAAGAGTAATATTGGTTACAGTGCCATTAAAAGTCCACATCTGATAGGAGAACTTAATTCGACAATAAGATGAACTTAGTCCTCCCAATAACTGCTGCAAATTAACGCTCACTTCAAAATGATGTGCCTCAGCCCCATAAGGAAATGAACCGCCTTCGCATATTGATTTTGTAGTATTACAGGTAGCACTGAGTTGTTGAATACTTGTTCTCCTCATAGTTATATTGGCTGATTTTTGAGGGGTTACTCCTATCGTTCTAACATTAATCGGAGCAGTCGAATCAACAGGAATTCCAGTACAGTCCCTGAAAATAATCATATGTAGCTTAACCGAATCGGCTGTAAACTGTCTGTAGTACATATAAGCCCCCGCCATGTGCGAGGCCTTAGCTACCTTTGGTGTATGTAGTAAAACTGAAATAAAAATAAGTGTACAAATTCTCAGAAAAAATGGCTTCATAATTATGTAATATCTATCTCGAAAATACACTTTATGAAGTTAAAAACAAGGTTATCCGTACAATTTATCCTTTTCTCCTCCAGTCAATTATTTACTATTTTCGTCTATGCGTTTTTTAATTACCCCACTCCTGTTTGCGGTTACACTACTCGCAGTAGCTAAACCTCCGGCAACAGACACTGTTGCCATTAGACAGCACCTTATCACCCTCACTAAAACCACGGGCTACCGCAACCATGAAAATATTGCTTTGCTTAACCAAACGGCTCAATACATTTACAATCACTTTAAGCAGTATGCCGATACAGTTTTCTTTCAGGAATATCAGGTTAAAGGAAAAACATATAAAAATGTCATTGCCCGTTTTGGAGTTCAAAATACCAAAACAATTGTGGTGGGTGCGCATTATGATGTGTGCGGAGATCAGGAAGGAGCTGATGACAATGCCAGCGGAGTAACTGCTTTGCTCGAATTGTCGCGTATGTTGTACCACCAACCATTGAAGCATTGTATTGAACTGGTAGCCTACACGCTTGAAGAGCCTCCGTACTTTGAGGACAAAGAAATGGGTAGCTACCAACATGCGGAGATGTTACACAAGAATAATACAACTGTTTACGGAATGATTTCAGTAGAGATGATTGGTTATTACCGGGATGAAAAAAACTCTCAGGGTTACCCCGCAGGTGCGGGTTTTCTAAAATTCATATATGGGAATAAGGGTAATTTCATTACGCTGGTACGTAAATTCGGTAGCGGGAAGTTTGCCAATAAATTTTGCAGAAAATTCAAAAGAGCGGGTACCATTAAAACAGTCAACTTTAAAGCCCCTGCATCAATGCCAGGTATTAACTTATCGGACCACCTCAATTACTGGCACTTTGGTTACAGTGCGTTGATGATAACCGACACCTCATTTTTTCGAAACAAAAACTACCACGAAAAAACCGACACCTTGGAAACGCTTGACATCAAACGTATGGCCGGTGTTATTGACGGTTTATGCATTGCACTATTGGCTCTTCACTAAACTGCCTTGTTTTTAATACGAACTTAAGTACTATTGCAATCACACATGTTGTACAGCCTGCTGAAAATTGGTGTTCGAGTAACGGCACGTTTATATTTTAGTCACATCAAGGTGACCGGACTTGATCATGTCCCGGCAAACAAGCCGATTCTTCTTTTACCTAATCACCCCAACTCTTTTCTGGATGCTGTTTTATTAGAGGCCTATTTTAAATATCCTGTTCACTCGCTTGCCCGAGGAGACGTTTTTAACCGTGCCTTTTTTGCCCGTTTGCTCAGTGCTATTCACATACTCCCCATATACCGCATCACTGAAGGGAAAGAGAACTTGAGTAAAAACAACAACACTTTCGACACTTGTGCACAGTTGCTTGAACAAAATAAAACAGTATTAATTTTTCCTGAAGGCCGCAGTATCCCTGACCATGAGTTGCGCGTTTTTAAAAAGGGCCCTCCACGCATATCAGCCAGGGCATGGAAAAGCAATAGTCCGGCAAATGAGTTGACTGTTATTCCCATCGGACTTTCGTATGCCCATTTTAACGGAGCAGGAAACACCGTGCACATTAAAGCAGGTAAGAGCTACACGGCTCAACACTTTAACCTTACGCAAAGTGATGCTGCTTTTGTAAAAGATTTCAACACTATTCTTTACCATAACATAGCATCCCTAATTGACATTCCAGAAGTGGCCAAAAGCAAAACACCAGCTCAGCAATGGTACTTTGAACCTTTGTACCGATTGTGCTCTTATTTAGCCCTACGTGTAGTGGAAGATTACACGTTTCATGACTCCATACGATTTGGTCTGTTCTTGTTTTTATGGCCCTTGTACAGTATTTTAGTAGCAGTAATTGGTTATGCCTTGTTGAGCATAACTTTCAACTAATCTAAAAAATATGAAAGTTAAAACTCTTATGTTGTTGCCTTTGCTGTGGCTGTTAACTTTAGCCTTTACCCCGCACCCTCCGGTAACAGAAACTATAGTGATTAAAACCACCATCTATTGCGATCACTGCAAAATATGCGAGACCTGTGGTGAGTTGTTAGTTAACCAACTGTACCATGAGAAAGGGATAAAAAACATTGAGTTGGATGAAAAAGCCATGACCATTAAAGTAGTGTACAGCACGAAAAAAACATCTGCTGATAAAATAAAACAGGCAATTGCCGCTTTAGGCTATGATGCCGATGAGGTGAAAGCTAAACCCGAAGCAGTAGCCAAACTGGGTGGTTGTTGCCTTAAGAAGTAACGTCTGAAAAAATTATTGGTAAAGTTTCTCACCCGCTTTAACAGCAACGGATAAGTTATTTTCCTTAGGCGGAATAGGACAACTGAAAGCCGGATTATACGCGCAATAAGGTGTGTAGGTAAAATTAAAATCCAACTCTACTTCTTCTTTATCGGGTATGCTGAATTCGAGATAACGCCCACCTGCATATGTTTCTGTACCGTTAGTCAAATCAGTGAAAGGAATAAAAAGATACTTTTCGTAGCCGGCCTGTTTACTTAACTCAGGACTTTGGTAAACACTCAACGTACAGGGTTGATTATCTAAAGTAAAATACAACTCTCCGTATTTCACATACACATATGTTTTGCTGTTGGTATGCGGAAAAGCAAAAGGTAATTCTCCTGTTGAACGTTTAAAATTTGCTTTTACTTTATAAGCGGCATCTTCAGCATAATACTTTACTCCTGTAAAAGAGGCTATAGCTTCTTTAGGTAAAGGCGATTTCTCCGCATCCTTGAAATTGGCATCAATCTCAGCCCTGTGCTCAGCTACAGTTTTGTGTACAACTTCCACTCCTCCGTTGCAAGCTGCCAATGCAACTGACACATACAAAACTACACTCTTACTTATGGCCATATCTTTGCTTTTACTGTTTGAATAACTTCAATCTCATCTGAGTTTTTTGATATAAGTGCATATACTTCCATCTTACGGAAGTTCCATGCATTATCTAATTTCACTTCATACTCCCGCTCATAAACTCTTCCTACGGGTTTAGTAACTGAAATCGCTTCTCCTGTGTACGGAGTAATTAATCTGCGTAACACGTGGTCGTGCTCATACTCATCTATATAAGTGAACACATCTTTTTGCACATCAATTAAGCTATCTTCCATTAATCCGATGGTGAGCAGGTTGGTGTCACTTACCAATTGAGAGTAAGTGAGTTTTACACGCACCTTCAGTTTACGTGAAACGCTATCAAATGAAACTGTTTTGAACTCCAATTTTACCGGACTACCCGCAGCCAACTCCTGCCCTGCATACGTAGGCCAGTTAGCGTAATTGATTACAGTCACTGAATTTTCACCGGCAAATTTTTTACGGTTAATGGCTCCGGCAGGTAAACCCAATGCATTGCCATTGAGCAACAGAATATCCTTACCGTATGAGGTTCTGAAATTGTACTTACTTACATGCGGAGGTGAGTTGAACGGAGTACACAAATCATTAAACAAGGGTTCACCCGGATGAATGGCCACAACTACTATACGACCGGGATTTGCGTTGTAGATTTCTTTTGCCTTGGTTTGTGCACGCGGACAGTTGGGGCAATTCACTCCTGTAAAATCCTCAATGAGTACGTTCTTGGGTTGATCTCCGGCCACCACTGAATTATCCATATACGAGGTGTCTTTTGACGGAACCGGCACATCAAAATTGATAGCCGGTGGTTCCTCCTCACAGGAAACTATAAATAAAGATGCCAGTGCAAGTAGTGCGAAAGACGCATGTATTTTTCTGATCATAACCTTGAATTAAAAACTGGTGGTTAATGTAAAACGAACTCCGCTGAAAGCCGGTTCCACGCGGCACACACCACCTGTGCAATTTACACCTTGCGGCTGTTTAATGTAGGCCAATGTAAAGCGGGATGTTTTGTGTGTATAGGCAGCAAATACTGTTGGATAATGAAGTACTTCTTTGGGTATACTGGAACCTGCAAAACGATGCGGCTGGTGGTTCACCAAATCTCCCGCAGCAAAGGAATAGTGCGGAGCAATGTTAAATTCAGCCAGCACGTTTACAAAGCCACCTAAATCTTGTTTTGTATCCATGTATTGCCACTCAAAACGAAGTGATTTACGTGTATTAAACTTATAGGTAAACTCTCCGAACGGAGTAAGCGCATACACCGTAGGTGCGCCCGGTTTAATCTCATAAATTCTTTGGTTGTATTGAATGGATTGTATACCAAAGGTTGCCTTAAATGATTTGGTGAATTTATGTTGTGCATCAAAATAAATCTCCTGAAACAAAGGCTCAGTATCCAGCTTTGTTACTTTGGAATAGTTGGCAGTGAAAGTTGTTTTTTTATTTGGGGACCATACCACATCGCCCTGTATGGCTTCTTCACCCAACTCCTGTACAACTGAATTGTAACGGGCAAGTAACCGGTAAGTATTTTGACGGGTGAGCGAAGGCAAATAGTTCAATACACCACTCAACAATTGCTCCGTAGGTGCCACACGAAAACCATAATGATCAATGCGCTTGTACTGTGCGTTGATGCCTAAACCTTTTTGAGAATACGACAAGGTAGCATAATAAATATCGCCTCTGCGTAAGAAATAATTCTGATTGGTATCTAATGGTGCGGGTGCAATATTATCGGGTGTTTTGCCACAATATTCTAAATACAAACTGAAATTTTTATACCGTAGGTTGGTGTAGGCGTTGTAGGTATAAGTGTTGTATTTAGGATAAAACCTATCGGTTAACGGATAACCGTTAATGGTGGTCACAATGTTGTTCATGGTAGCCTGGTCAATGGTGCGGTTAACCAAGGATGTACCTGCATCAATACCAAAATTGTCATTAATTTGCCAGGAGTTTTCTGCATTTACACCTTTTACTACTTCAGGGAAAACATTAAAACGGTTGGTAAGTGAACCTTTAAGCTGACCGGTAAATGCTTTCACTTTAAAGTTATCTGTAAAACTGTAAACAGCACGTGCACCACGAATGGCATAGTCAATACCGATATTACGGTCTTCATAAGCACGAAACACCATACCGCTGCCAAACTGATCGTAAAAATAACCGGCAGTAATGTTCAATTTTTCTATGTCTTTGCTCACCTGCCAAAAACCAATTCCCTGGTCGGTATAAGCGGTTTGAGGATTGAGCAGTGGTGAGTTATTGAACAAATCATAACGCAAGGCAAAAGAAAATCCTGAATACTTGTAATTCAAAAAAAGCCAAGCATCAGCTGATGATTTCTCTCGAAGATACTGTGTGGTATTGGCACCTATTTTATCATCGCGGTCGTAAAACTGTACATTGGTTTGGAAGTTTCCTGAGAACTGCCCTCTTTCCTGTTTCGGTTCTTCAGGTTGTTGTGCAAATACCTGAGCGGATAAAGCGACTAAAAAAAGTAAGGTGTATTTTTTATTCATGCTGTAAGTAGCCATGTAGTGGGTTGTAAGTAGTTTTATTGAATAATCAATTTACGGGTAACTGTACCGTGCAGTGTATGTATCTGCACAAAGTAAGTTCCCGCAGGTTTTCCTTCCAGCACATGTATTTCTTCTGTATCAAAACCTGCATTGGGCAAAAGTTGCTCAGCTACTACTGCACCAATAATATTAAGCACTGTTACTTTCACTTCCTGTTGCACAGGCAAAGCAAAATCAATGGAGAAAGCTCCTTGTGAAGGATTAGGGTATAGTTGTATCTGCTCATTTAATACCGGCAGGGCTTCATCACCCAACGTCCAGTCCATGGTAAATCGGTGTGTGATTTGTGTACCGAAATCGCGCTCAAAATTATACAGCAGTTGATTATTTACGCTACGCAAACTGGCCGTTCCGCTGCCATCATTATTGGCCCAGAAATAAATGCCGTCTTTATCCCGATCATAAATAGTTAATTCATAACAACCCCGAGGTAAGTCAAACGTATCGCGGTAAGTGGTAGCATTAGCCATATTATCGCGGCTATACAAAACTGTTCCGGCCGCATTGGTAAGTTTGAAATATGTTTCTGCCCCTGCATTATTAGTACGCAATTGCAAATAGAATTTACCTGTGTATTTAGGTGTGCGCACAAACGGTGTTTTATATACGTTGTTCGAAGCGTATTCATCAGCAACTCCGTTGGGGTTGCGAACACTAACTCTGAACATGGCCGGTTGGGCAAAATTACCCCAGTCAGCAGCAGGCAATGCAACAGTATCGTATTCTAAAAATTTCAGATTCCCGCTCCAGTTGTATCCCCACATCACTCCACCTTCAGCACCGTATTCAATAACCAAAGAAGTAAGCGGATTTTTTCCGGTGTTACGAATAACAACCACAGGATTATTACATGCCGGATTATAACGTTTGAACTCATCCTTCAAACTGGGAGTAATGATGTCTTCCATAGCTGCATCGTTTGTAAATGCAGGCGTTTTGTAAGTAAACAATTGACCATCGAGAATGTAGGAAGGAATATTACCACCCGTTCCGGTGGTGGTGTAAGGTTCAAAATCCAGTGATACAGTGTTGTTTTGTCCTTTGGTAACGAAAGAAGAAAGATCGTGGTCATGAGCCAAACCTTTTCCACCCGGACACCAGTTGGCCCTGTCATAAATCCAGGTACCTGTTTGCGGGTACAACGGATTCATTCCGCAATCGTCTCTCCACATCAGGCGAGTATATTGTTGTGTGCCGTTTACACCCACGTAATAGTTCTTCGGACAAAACTCAGCGCAGTTTTCTGCATCACCAAAAGAATGACCGGTAGGTACAATTCTTACGCGGGTAATATCTGCATCGGCAGGTATATTTACCGTTTTCGGAGTTACTTTAGCTGAAATGGGGTTAGTAGTTACCCCATACTGATATGAGCCGTGCCATAAGTTCTTTACAGCAATCACTTCAGCCGGAGGGGTTCCTTCAATAAAGTCAAAATCAAGTGTAACCGTAAACCCATCCTGGTAACCGCTGAAATGTGCCCTTATGGTTACTGAATCTTTAAGTAAAGGTGCGTAATCGGTTACATCAAAATCCCAGGTAAATTTCCAGGTTGCTGCATTGAACATAGGATTAACTGCTGCATTGGCATACGGGGTGATGACACGGGCCAGTTCAATGGGGTCGAGTACTTCGAACTTGTTGTATACGTTGGTGATGGTTTTATACATCACCTGGCTGTGGGTTACCAAAAAGGAATCAATCACTTTACCTGTTGAATCATAATTGCGGTTGTAATAATTTGCCGGCCACACCACAAGGGTATCAATGGCTTTACCCGGGTTATTCGTATCAGAAAAACGTACCACCCTCAACGTAGCATTAGCAGTTGAATCTGTTTTCTTAGTTGTACTATTGTACGAATAGGTATACGTAGTATCCGTGCGGTAGTAGAGGGTATCTCTGTCGGGAGAAAGAACTTTAAACGAAGGGTACTTGATTAAGGTGGAATCCATCTGCCCCGTTTTGCGCAACAACTCAATTTTGGTGGTATAATCCCATCCGCTGCAACCTGTAGTGGGGCAGCCCATGGTATAGTGAATCAAAATTTTACGGTACTTCTTGCTGCCATCAGGCAATTGACCCTTCGCATCGTAGTTACCGTACCATTTTAAATGTGTTTTGTCGTGAATGCGGTAACGGGTAGTATCACCTTCTGCTGCCAATAAATAATTGCCCAACAATAAACTGCCTGAAAGCAGTAAAAAATTTAGAAGTTTCATTTACAAAGAATAAAGAGGGGCAATTATAACAAAAAACGGGGTAAATCGTTGATTTTGCGTCTTATTTCTATCTTTGTTCCCTATGACAACATTAGCAGGAAAAACAGCCCTGGTAACGGGCGCATCTCGCGGTATCGGAAAAGGTATTGCTGAAAAGTTAGCCGAAGCAGGTGCCAATATCGCTTTCACCTTTTTAAGTTCAGTAGATAAAGCCCGTGCTTTTGAAGCCGAACTGGCAGGTAAGTACGGTGTAAAAGTAATGGGCTATCAAAGTGATGCCGCTAAATTTTCAGAAGCTGAAAAACTGATTGCTGATGTAGAAAAAGACTTCGGTTCATTGGATATTCTGGTAAACAATGCCGGCATAACCCGTGATAACCTGCTGATGCGTATGACAGAAGAACAGTGGGATGAGGTAATGAATACCAACCTTAAATCAGCCTTTAACCTTACCAAGTTTGCCAGCAAACCCATGATGAAACAACGCTCAGGCAGCATCATCAACATTACTTCTGTAGTGGGTGTAAACGGCAATGCGGGCCAGTCGAACTATGCCTCCTCTAAGGCCGGTATGATTGGTTTCACCAAATCCATTGCTAAAGAACTGGGCTCCCGCGGTATTCGCTGCAATGCCATTGCCCCGGGTTTTATTGAAACCGAAATGACTGAGCAGTTAAAACCTGAAGTAAAAGACGAGTGGGTAAAAACCATTCCGCTTAAACGTGGCGGTACCACTGCTGATGTAGCAAACTGCACGGTGTTTTTGGCTTCAGATATGTCGGCTTACATTACCGGACAGGTAATTAACGTGTGCGGTGGCATGCTTATGTAAGCAACTTGTACTATTTTAGGTTTACTTTGCACCACTAGTTAATATTTGTGCAATTCACCACACAACTTCCGGTTTATTACCTTGTGCTATGTGCAGCATTGGCAGGTGTATTTACCTGGCTGCTGTACCGCGGAAATGATTTTACAGAAACGACCACCCACAAAAGACCTTGGTGGTTATGGCTCATCACTACTTTTCGTTTCCTCACCCTTTTTATATTAAGTGCTTTATTGCTGGAGCCACTTCTCAAAGCCTTTCAACGACACATTGAAAAGCCGGTAGTCGCTATAGTGTTGGATGGAAGCGAATCGGTTTTAGCTAATAAAGATTCCGCTTTTTACCGCACGCAACTCACTCAAAAATTACAAGAGGCGGGAGAAAAATTGGGCGTGGATTATGAAGTGAATTATTTCACTTTTGGTCACGGTGTACAAGAAGGGTTGAATACCTCTTTCAATGAAAAGCAAACCAACTTAGGGTCGCTGTTGGATGAGCTGTATAACCGTTTCGATAAACAAAATCTGGGGGCCGTTATTCTCGCCACCGATGGAATTTACAATGAGGGGAGCAGCCCTTTGCCTGTGTTGGCAAAACTTAAGGCACCGGTAATTGCACTGGCATTGGGCGATACCAACCTGCAAAAAGATTTACGCATCAATAATGTACGCCACAATGACCTAGCGTATCTGGGCAATTCATTTCCTTTACTGATTGAGAGTGAGTGTGTATTTGCACGTAATGAAAAAATAAGTCTGAGCATTACACACCGGGGAAAAACTGTTTTCCAACAAACATTACAACCCGATGCCGACAGAAAGTTCTATTCCACTCCAGCCATGTTTGAAGCCACAGGAACAGGGGTTCAACACTACATTGTGCAACTTTCACGCATCAAAAATGAAATCAGTTACAGTAATAATCGCTTTGATGTTTTTGTGGAGGTACTTGATGGCCGACAAAAAGTATTGCTGCTTGCTCAACAAACACACCCCGATATCGGAGCCATTAAATCTACCCTGGAAAACAACCCGCACTATGAGGTAAATGTGGTGATGTTGGAAGATGCACAGAACATCAATGTGGAACCATACAGCCTGGCTATATTGCACCAACTACCGGGTGGCAACAACTTTCAGGGAGTATATGAAAAGCTGATTAATAAACGCACCCCGCTCCTGTTCATTGCCGGAGCACAAACTAACTACCAACAATTACAACAAACAGCAGTAGAATATACTATCACAGGTTTCCGAAATCTGATGAACGATGCACAAGCGAATGTGAATCCTACCTTTAACCTCTTTACTGCAGATGAATCACTCATCAAAGCCATCGGTAGTTTCCCTCCACTTAAAGTTCCGTTTGGCAATTATGTAAGCAGAGGTGAAAACGAGGTTTGGCTCAAACAACAAATAGGTAATGTGGCTACAGAAATGCCGCTCATCAGCTTTCGCAAAAACAGCGATACACGCAGCGCTACAATATGGGGCGAAGGTATATGGCGCTGGAGACTGTCCGATTTTCAGCAACGAAACAACCATGAGGCTTTTGATGCCTTGTGGAGTAAGTTGGTACAGTACCTTGCTGTAAAAGATGATAAGCGCAACTTTAGAGTAAACAGTACAAAAAAGAACTTTTTCGAAAACGACCGCATCACCTTTGAGGCAGAGTTGTACAACAAAAGCTATGAACTGATTACAGAACCCGATGTGCAAATACAGTTGCAAAACAGCGAAGGGAAAAAATACAATTACTCTTTTAGTAAAACAGGCAGCAGCTACCGTTTAGATGCAGGTCTTTTACCCACAGGAACATATTCCTGGACTGCACAGGTAAACTATAATAGTAAAACAGAAAAGGTAAACGGCAGTTTCACCATTACTCCTTTAGTGGTTGAACTACTAAACACCCGTGCCAACCATCAATTGCTGGGCGATATGGCGAATGAAAGCAAAGGTCTTTTACTTTATCCCGATGAGCTGGATAAAGCCATTGCATTTATTCAGAACAATGAAACCATTAAACCTGTAGTATATCGTCAACAGGAAATCATGGATTTAATTCATTTGAAATGGGTGTTTATTATCCTGCTCCTCCTTTTAACTGTGGAGTGGGGAGTAAGGAAGTACCGTGGCGGCTATTAGATTAATGAAATAATACGGCACTGCGTTCAGCAGCCATTACAGCCGACCACACCACCACCATCATAACCAATATGCTGATAAAAACCAATGTAGCTGTTCTATCACTTTCCATGCTGCAAAAAAAAGAAGTACTCATTAAAGTACATCCTCACATTTCATCAACGGTAAATACGGATTCACTAAATGAAAAAAGCCCGGCACATTGCTGTACTCGGGCTATAACCTAAACCTAACCTATGAGAAAATTATTTTATTCTTATGCCTCTGTATTTAATCGCTACTGTGTTAAAATAACCTAAAGCCCCTCCCGAAATGTTTGTAGGGAGGTTGGCGGGAGGACTATCAAAAAAACCATTCGGATTCATCTGCGTAACCAAAGCCATGTAATACAGGTACGCTTCGGGAGTAAGCGATTGCCCTTCGAGCACAATGGTGTCATTCATATTTACCGGAAAAGGGGTGGTAAAAGTGATGTAGTTCCCATCTACAAACTCATCGTTGGCAATCACAAACCTGTCTGAGCGATTGGAGAAATAACCATTCTGTAAAAACTTAAACCGATAACTGTTGCCCAGCCCTACGGGCTCTTGTGCATACATGGTAACGTAATAGCCATCTTCAGGATAACTCACTCCTTCTTTGCGGTAGATGTAGGACAAAGAATCAATATTGGCCACCGGCAAAATCTTACCCGAAGCAGTATAATTCTTATCCTTGTAACTTACAAAAAGTGAATACGTACGTCCTACTTGCCCCTGAGGAAATGACGCAGAGGTTTTATAATTGCCGGGCAACTCTTCTTTGAGCGTGTCAATATTATTTAAATCATCCTTTACTATCACTACAGCTCCGCTCACACGTGCCGTAGGTTCGTTTTTAAGATATGGAGCGGTAAGAGATAGTTTTACGTAGTAAGGACCCGGTTGATCCGAAATAAGTCCGTCAATAACCAGTTTCGATTCTGCAGTGTCCAAATCGTAATCAATTACTTCTTCACAAGAAGAAAATAATGCAACTGAAGCAATAGCTAAAATGGAAAATAAAATATGTGTGCGTTTCATGTGCTTGTTGAGTTTTTATCAGAACTTAAAGTTCCAGCTAACGGATGGTATAAAAGTAAACAGATAGGTTTTTACAGCCTGATATTGGTCAGTATAGCCCTCCCTTTGGCGAAATACAATGGAGTAGGCATTTTTACGTGCATATGCATTGTACAAAGAGAATACCCAATACGACTCATATCTGGATGTTTCAGATTTTTTCTTGGGGTGCAACGTAGCCGACATATCTAAACGATGATAAGCAGGCATGCGGTAATTGTTGCGGGTGGTCATGTAGGGCACCACATAACCGTCAAATTCATAACGTGCATCGGGTGCAGAAAATGCTCCTCCGGTGATGTAAATAAAATTGGCCGATAAGGTCCACTTTTTGCTCCTCTCGTAGTTAAATACAGCGGAGAAATTGTGACGATGATCATAACGAACCGGATAGGCTTTGTTATCATTAATACCGTCAATCTTACGGTCGGTTTTGGATAAAGTATAACTGATCCAGGTATCAATTTTATTAGTCTTCTTTTTGGCCATCAATTCAAAACCGTATGAAGTACCTGTACCGGCCAAAATTTGCGACTCTATGTGTTTATACAAAAACAGGTAGGCATTATCAATGTAATCCACCTGATTGTACATTTTTTTGTAGTACACCTCAGTTGATAGCTCTAACGTGTTGTTCTGAAAATTGCGGAAATACCCCGCTGCAACCTGATCGGCATACTGCGGTTTAACATTCGGACTACTGTTGATGTAAATATCTGTTGGCGAAGGCGAGTTGGTATTTGAAATTAAGTGCATGTATTGATACGTACGGTTATAAGATGCTTTGACTGAACTGCTCTCATTCAAACTGTACTTCATGGAAAACCTTGGCTCTATACCGGTATAGGTGTTGTAAATGTTTCCGCTACCGTAATAAGTAGAGTCACGTAAATCGGGCTTATACCCTAAGTTGTTCGGGCCATATTGATATACCCAGGCCGAACCTTGGTTGTGAAATACGGAGAAACGCAATCCGTAATCGAGCGTAAGGCGGGTATTCACTTTTGTTTCGTTGCTCACATAATAATAGTGCTCCAAGGAATTACTTACCGGAAGACTCTGTTTGTTGATGTAAGAATTAGGATTATTTGGTCCGGCTTCTCCCGGAAAAATAGAATGCCACGTGATGCCTGCACCAAAACGCAAGGTGTTTTTGGGATTGAGGTAATAGGTAAAATCAGATTTGATAGTTTGATCGGCCATATCACTTCTCCATTCGAATCCCTGCGATTCTTCGGGTTCGGCTTCTAAACCGTAATCGTAACGGCTGGTAACAAAGGTTAAGTTCGAAAATAGTCGCTTGTTGAATATGTGGTTCCAACGTAATGTACCCGTAGCATTGCCCCAATCCTGACTGAACGCCTTATCAAATCCCAACACATCACGACCAAAATACCCGGAAACAAGAATGCGGTTATTGTCATTAATAGTGTAGTTGAGTTTCGCATTAAAATCATAAAAGTACAAACGACTTTTATTGACTTCTTCATCAGGAGATAGTTTCAGAAACAAGTCACCATATGTTCTTCGCGCTGAAATAATAAACGACCCTTTATCTTTTACCAATGGGCCCTCAACGGTAGCTCTGCTGGAGATTACTCCTAATCCTCCACTGGCTGAAAATCGTTTGGAGTTACCGTCTTTCATGCGTACATCTAACACAGAAGACAGGCGACCTCCATACTGTGCCGGAATTCCTCCTTTGTATAACTCTACATCTTTAATGGCATCAGAATTAAACACCGAGAAAAAACCAAACAAGTGCGAAGGGTTGTATACAATGGCCTCATCCAATAAAATCAGGTTCTGATCTACATTGCCTCCGCGCACATAAAATCCTGTACTTCCTTCTCCGCCTGTTTGCACACCCGGCATAAATTGTAACCCGCGTAAAATATCTACCTCCCCCATCAGTGCAGGCATCTTTTTCAATGTTTGTACATCCACCTGTACCACACTCATTCGTGTTGATTCAACGTTGGCGTTAGGTTTATCTGACTTCACCACCACTTCCTTCAATTCTATTTTACTTTCTTTAAGTTCGGGTTTAAGCACCACATCTTTACTCAAATCAACTTCTATTGTTTGATTCTCAAAACCAACATAACTCAATATGACAGTATATTTTCCCTGAGGGAGTGTGATGGAAAAAAATCCGTAACCGTTTGTTACCGTTCCGGTATTAAGTTCTTTAACCAGTATGCTCACGCCTATAAGTTCTTCACCATTCTTTTGGTCCCTCACCCTTCCACTTATGGTGTATTTTTGCTGAGCCAAGGAAGAAAAGCTGATTGCAGCGAATAAGATAGATAGTAATAATTGCTTCATGGTAGTTGTACTGAAAACGGGGGCAAAAGTATAATCTACGGTAGTTTCAGAAGCAACTAAAGTGATAAACTGACGTTTTTTGACGATGAACTGTTTGTTCCGTTGTGTTAACTGTAGCTGGGATTATTCTATGTCCTCAGGAGTATTTCTTAATTTACTATGTTGGTATCCGTAAAGGAAATACACCACCAAACCCACCATCAGCCAGATAATAAAAGCGGCCCAGTTGGTAAAATTGAGTTGAGTCATAAGGTAAAAGTTGGTTACCATACCCAAAACAGGAATTGCTGAAAATCGGTATTTGAAAGAAAAGACACTAATCAATACAAACAATACCCAGAAAGCTATTGCAGGCCAGTTATCCCGTACACTTAAATTAAAAAATATCCTGTCCTCGTCATAAACTATAAACAGGTAAAGAGATACCAGGCATAACAAAGGCACCAATAATCTTCCGTTAATGTAAGGTACTCTGAATCCGGTATGTTCATCATTGCGGTGTGTTTCCATTTGGATAACGCCAGCATTCACCATCACAAAAGCAAACAAGGTACCTATGCTGGATAAGTCAGTAACCTCTTTCAGATTCATAAAAAGTGCCGGAATGGCCACCATAAATCCGGTGACAATAACAGAAAAAGAAGGTGTTCTGAATTTAGTATGAATACGGCTGAACTTGCGGGGTAATAACCCATCACGGCTCATGCTCATCCATATTCGGGGTTGTCCGTTTTGAAACACCAGCAACACACTGGCCATAGCAATCACTGCACTAACGGCCACAATACCACTCATCCAGTTGAGGTGAATTAAGCTGAACGCGTGTGCCAGTGGGTCACCAACACCAAGTTCTTTGTAGCTTACCATTCCTGTAAGTGTAAGTGAAATGAGTATATACAATATAGTACAAATGATTAGCGAGGCAATCATGGCTTTGGGCAAATCACGTTTGGGATCTTTGCATTCTTCTGCAGTAGTAGCTAAAGCATCAAAACCTATGTAGGCAAAAAACACAGAGGCCACTCCCTGCATTACACCACCCATTCCATTGGGTGCAAACGGGCTCCAGTTATCGGGATTCACGTAGAATGCGCCTACCATAATTACCAAGACAATAACAGCGAGTTTAAGCACAACAAAGTAGTTTCCCACTGTTTTTGTTTCATGTACTCCACGGTATATAAGTGCGGTAATCGCCACAACAATGGCTAATGCCGGAAGATCCAGTATCAGTTTTAAACCCAAAAATTCAGGTGCATTTAACCAGGCCAGGTGTTGTTCAGCCAAATGACCGTGACGAAATTCTGTCCACAAGGCTTCAGCATTTTGCGGGGCTGCTGCCAATGCACTTTCCACGTGAGCATAGCCACTTTTGGCAGAAAAATAATCCATGGTAAAGTGTTCAGGAATGTGCCAACCTATACCATCCATCAAACCGGTAAAATAATCGCTCCAGCTAATGGCAACAACAATGTTGCCGATGGCATATTCCACAATCAAAGCCCAACCTATAATCCAGGCTATCAACTCACCAAAAGAGGCATAGGCATAGGTGTATGCACTGCCCGAGATGGGAATACCCGATGCAAACTCTGCATAACTCATAGCCGAGAAAGAACAGGCCACAGCAATAAAAATAAAGAGAAGTATCACAGCCGGACCACCTGCTGCACTTGCATTACCTATGGTACTGAAAATACCGGCACCAATAATGGCCGCAATACCCATAGAAGTTAAATCCCGAAGAGAAAGATTGCGGTGCAATGAGCGTTCATTGCTTTCGCTCTCTTTGAGTATACGCTGTATTGATTTTTTTCTGAAGAGGTGGTTCAAGTTAGTAAATTTATACGTTTATAATCCCGCACTGTACCTTCTTCTCACCAATACTTCCAGTTCCTTTACCAAATCTTGTTCTGCATTCCAGGCATAGCGTGTTTTGAGCATGTGATAAATATCAAGTGCCGCCTGTAAATTATCAGCGGTATTGAGTTGGTCAATGGCTTTATTGTAATCATCACCCTCCTGATTAAACAAGCCGATAATAAAGGCTACCTTTTTATTGAGTGTAATGTGGGACTTGATGTTATCAATGGGGGTGAACATCATCTTGTCCATGAAAAGTTTCTTATCCCCTGCTTTGGAAATTTTTTCGTTTAACCTCAACTCCTCTTGCTCCACCACTTCCTCTATAGTGTGAGACTCCTGAACAAGCTCTGGGGTCTCTATTTCAACAGGAGTTTGTGAAAAGACAGACGCCTCGATTGTTTTTTCTGAATTATTTGCTGATGTTTCAACTAACTCCTCTTCTTTTACTTCCTCCACCTCTTCGGTAAAATCAAAACTGAGTGATGAAGGCGTAACGTCCGGAACCTGTGGGGAAGAAATTTCCTTTTCCTCAGGTTCTTCGATATGAACTTCAGCAAGTGGTAAAACCGGCTCTGGTTCTTTCTCTTTTACAACTGCTTGTTCGAGCAACGATTCCGGCTGCACATCGAGCATCAGCAGTTGCTCGTATAATTCCAGACAGTGTTTACGCAATAAATCTTTTTCTATCAGATTCAGTGAAAAATGTGCTGATGATAACCCTTCGCTGATTTTTTTGATTAAATCAGTGGCTTTTAACAGGGCTTCGTGTGAGGGTATTGTGTTCATAGAGCTGATGTATAAACAAAAATAGGCGTTAACCTTGAAGCGGGGAACAGGAGTTTTGCACATACACACCTTTGTTTTTGGTAAAATATACTACATGGGTGTAATTTGTGGCCATGTTCATCGAACCGAACTATAATATCAACCATAAAAAGGGCTGGATAGAAGTTATCTGTGGCTCCATGTTCTCAGGTAAAACGGAGGAACTCATACGCAGGCTGAAACGTGCGCGTATTGCCAACCTGCGGGTGGAGATATTTAAGCCGGCCATTGATACAAGGTATGACGAAGAGAAAGTGGTATCGCATGATTCCAACAGTGTACACTCTACACCGGTTGACTCCTCTCTCAAAATTTTACTGATGACCAATGATGTAGACGTGGTGGGCATTGATGAGGCACAGTTTTTTGACAAAGAAATTGTGTATGTGTGTGAAACGCTGGCTGCTCAAGGTATTCGGGTAATTGCCGCTGGGCTGGACATGGACTACCTTGGCCAACCTTTCGGGCCTATGCCTGCATTAATGGCTGTAGCAGAATACGTGACTAAGGTACACGCCATTTGTGTAATCTGTGGTGACCACGCCAATCATTCATTCAGAAAAAGTGCCGACATCTCTAAAATTTTATTAGGTGAAAAGGATAGCTATGAACCTAGGTGCCGCAGTTGTTTTGCCAAAGGGCAACAAGAAAAAAAAGAAAGCTAGAAATCCGTACTTAAGGAAACGTAATATACCGGTTTGCTGCGCATCTCCCTATCCTCAATGCCCCAGGCCATATCACCCCGCACATAGTATCCGAGTAACTTCATGCGTAAGCCTCCTCCCACACCGCCTACAATGGGCTCGCGAATATTAATAACCGTAATAGTTAACGGATAACGGGTAATTACACGCTTATTAAAAGTATTGTCATTGGAGTAAGGATTGGGGCCTGACCAGGCAGTTCCAATATCAGCAAAAGGAACAATCATAAAATTCTTTAGAAAGTCAGACTTAAGGGGACGATTGGAAATATATGCAAACAACGGAATACGTATCTCATTATTGATAACAGCGAAAGTGGTACCGTTACGAATATTTTGCGTAAACCCGCGCATGTTGGTAGCCAAAGCCTGGTATACAAAATTCTTATCCTGTGCCACTTCAATATCATTGTTAAACCTTGGGGTGAGCCAGTTGTCTACTCCACCAAGAAAATAAACTATACGTGCACTTCCTACTGAAGTATTGGCCGTAAACCGTGTAGCTAAAATAATTTGACGGTGGATTTTAAGGTAATTTCTAAAGTCGAATCCTAATGCCAGCATTGTTGTCTTCTTGCGCTCTACGTCTTTAAATCCTTCAGCAAAAATCTTAAACCTTAACCCGTTATACAGATTCAATCCCTTAGAAATAGTATTGTCGTATACGTATTCCAGTTTGCCTCCTACCCACCTGCGCTCAACGTTGTCGCGCTCTGCATTAACCACATCTGAAGAAAGAATAATGTTCCTGTCTTGCCGCCCGAAAGCATTAAGCCTTAAACTGGTTCGCTCTGAAAAAGGATACTTGTAAATTATCCGCAATTCATTTACGGTGCTGCGTTGATAATCTGTTGCACCTTCAGTAAAGCGAGACTGACGAAAATACTGGTAGCGCTTATCAATGCGTTTGGTGTTGTTTTCATAGGCCAGAAAAACATCGCTGCCACGCAAATCAACGGGAATTCTAAACCCGCCTAAAATACGCTTATCATTGAACAGGTCATTAATACCCAATTTAAACATGCCGTTAAATCCGGGATTAAAAAACTGTGCTGCACCCGGTTGGTAAGGCTGATAGTAAGTATTGATTACCGAATTGTCAAGTTGTGTAACAAAATAGTCGGGTATAAAAACCAAATCGTACATGCGCGGGTTTCCTAAACGCAATGCTTTGTCCTTGACTGTAGAAGTTGCTGCCGGTAAATCCTGTTGAGTTAGTACCTGATCTATTTTGAAATTCTCCCGATTGGAGAACTCATTCAGGAAATAATATTTTGATGTATCCTGTTTCTCTACAATTGATTTAGCCGCACTATCAACTGTAGGCGTAGTAGCTGCACTCTCCTTTTGCAATAACCCCGACCTTTGATAACCCGAAGGATTCACAAATGCCGGCCCGCGTTTAAATGTTTTAATAGTATGTGCCTTTTTCTGACGGCTTTGCGTAAAATACGTGGTTAACGTTTTACTCTCCTCCGGAATGTCTTTGAGCATGGGTGTTTTGTACAGGCGTAAACTGTTGTTCACATAAATATATTCAGCCACGTAATTTTTGGCAAAACATACATCGTGAGAAACAATGTTGCGGGTATAATCTGTAGCAGGATAGGTATACACCAGATCACGATAATGTGCAATGGTATCAACAGATGAGACTAAAGAATCGTATACAAACGTCTTACCTGATTTAGTGATAAGTGGCGATGAGGTAAACGTGTCAACCAGTATGGTATCATCGGCTCTTAATGCTGTATCTTTAGAGAACACACGTAATTCATAAAAGTCAAATACTGGTTCTGTACGTGCCACATAACGGTTGCGTATACCATTGTAATCCGTCAGGTAAGTATAATACTGGTTGTTGTATTGCTGGGGTTGTGTTTCATTTACATTTGGTGTATTGGTTAATCGATGCAATACATCAGTAGGGGTTTCCAAATCATAAATAAAAATATCAAAGTTATTGTCTGACCTTAATTCATCCTTTACCTCCACACCTAAAGAATCTGAACTGCGGTTGGATGAGAAAATAATTCTGCTGCTGCCATCTATAAAACGAGCATCCTTATCATCATAAAAATCAGCAGTAATCTGACGTTCTTTTCGGGTTTTAAGGTCAAGAATATAGACATCTGACTGGCCTTTGCGAAGCGCAGTAAGTAAAATAAGATTCCCTGATTCATTGTAATCAAAACTGGTAACCTTCTCCAGCTTAAGTAATTTTATCATCTCACGTTTCCCGGTTTTGGTATCAATAATAGTAAGTCTTACCCCTCCTTTGCGTTCGTAAAAAATAGCCACTTTCTCACCACCCGGGTGCCAGCCAACCAGCGGAAAACTTTTATCACGTTTAGCATTTTTAAAACGGAAACCACCTTTAAAAATTTTCTTGGATTTGCCCGTTTCGGTATCATACAGTCTCACCTTATACGCCCCGTAGGCATTAGTAACCAGCAGCATCTCTTTTCCCTGTGGATGAGTGCGCATTTCCGGCTGCACGTATGGCATAAAGCGTTTCTTAATTTTGAGCTCAGTAAGCGGAAGGTGCCGTCCATTATCATCTTTTTCATACTGCTTGGTGTAGTAGGCTATCCAGTTATCTGAAACCTCACGCATCTTAGAACCCAATACATAATAAAAAGCCGACTCTGTACTACGTGTTACTCTGGTAATGTAAATAAGATTTGAGATTACCCGCTCATCATTGGTTTCAATAAGGTATTTCCATATCGACTTGCCGGCAAATATGGCTTCCTCTTCACTAAGTGCATTAAACCTTTTAAACCGCTTTGATTGCAGTGCCTCTTTCATCCGGCTTTCGTCATCACTGTTCCAGCCCTCGCCAATGTATGAAGTAAGTCCGCTTACGTACCATTCAGGTAAACTAAGCAATGCTGCATTTTGTACCCGTTCAGTAAATGACCCACCGTACAGCATTTCATTGATGATTACTTCTGCTAAGCCCGCTTTAACCTGATTGGCCAAATGCTCGTGATCTCCGTTGAAGTAAACGAATATTTTATTATCGTATACTCGTGTGTAGCCACCTGTATTAACCTGTTGGTCAGTTAAACCTAAATTGCTTTGACGCAAATCGGTTTGTGTGTTGTATACCAAAAATTCTACTCGTCCTGATAAACGATAGTCAAGCACCTTCTCAATACCTTTCATATGACGCTCGGCTGTTTTTACCGTAAAGGCCGCCAACTCACGACCGCCACTGTAAAAGTAGGCATCAAAATTTTCGGTTCTGAAATACTGCCATTCAAAACTTTTGAATTGTACCCTGTTCTGTCCGAAATCAGTATACAACCCTTGTGCCTGAGCAGGGCTACTTGCACTCACAGCAAAAAAAACCGACAACAAAATAGCGGAGATTTTTTGCAGCACAAGACGTTTATGTAATTGAATAAAAAGCACGTATTTCGCAAAGTTATTCCATACCTACCATAAATAGTACTAAAAAAATGATAAAGGTTGCCACTTTCACTTTCAATGATTTTGCCGAAAACACTTACGTGCTCCATGATGAAACAGGAGAGTGCATCATATTTGACCCCGGTTGTTACAAAGCAAATGAACAGCAGCAGCTTTTACACTTTATAGACAATTCAGGGCTTAAACCCGTTGCACTGGTAAACACTCACTGCCACATTGATCACATATTAGGAAATTACTTTGTTTCACAAGCATTTAAATTACCACTGCACTTGCACCAAACAGAGGAACTTACCATGAAGGAAGCTGCTTCCTGGGGAGTTATGTTTAATGTTGATGTTTCTGTTCAACCTGAGCAACGCATTTACATCACGGAGAAAGACACCCTGAAGTTTGGCAACAGTGAATTGAAAATTCTTCTTACGCCCGGCCACTCCAGAGCTAGCCTGAGTTTTTACAACACTGAAAGTAAACTAATTATTGCCGGAGACGTGTTGTTTAATGGCAGCATTGGTCGCACAGATTTACCTGGGGGTGATTTTGACACGCTTATTAACTCCATTCGCAGTCAGCTTTTCACATTGCCGGATGACTTTAGTGTTTACCCGGGTCACGGCCCCGCAACTACTATAGGGCAGGAAAAACGTACTAACCCATTTTTAGCATGAGTAACTTCCCCAATTTTATTTTATTGCTGGTGGTAGCCACAGCCACGGCCTTTCTCCTTTGGCAGTTTATGAGGCCATGGAAAAAGAAGTCTTCTGGCGATAAAAAATGTGATAAATGCGAATAAACGGTTTAGCGTTAGTCTTTATAAAGTAGCACTACCGCATAAGCAGCAACACCTTCTTCTCTGCCAACATAGCCCATCTTTTCATTGGTGGTGGCTTTTATTGAAACAGCATCCTCAGCTATTGAGCATAAATCTGCAATCACCTGCATCATGACTGGGATGTGAGGGTTTACTTTAGGCTTTTCAAGTACTAATGTGGAGTCGATGTTACCTACTTTGTAGCCCTTTTCAGTTACCTTACTCATCACATCTTTCAGCAAAATTTTACTGTCAATACCTTTGTAGGCTGAACTGGTATCCGGGAAATGAAACCCTATATCCCGCATAGCAGCTGCACCAAGAATAGCATCGCATATAGCATGCAATAACACATCTGCATCAGAATGGCCCACACTGCCTTTGGTATGCTCCAACTGCACACCTCCCAACCACAAGGCATAACCCTCACGCAGCTGGTGTACATCAAACCCGAAACCTACTCTAATATTCATTATTTTGCTGACGGAGCGTCTGAGTTATTCTGCTGCGATTTAAACGCATCAATATCGAACAACAGAGAGAAGCGTAAGGTATTTTCCAGCGGATGACGTTGTTGGAAAGGGACAAGGTAAGCTATATCTAATCCGAAAACTTTATAGCGCAAACCTGCACCAAAAGTTATGTATTGCCTGTTCCCTTTATATGGCGATTCATGAAAATATCCGGCACGAACAGCAAACTGTTTATCATACCAGTATTCCATTCCCGCAGAATAAGATATCTCTCTTAATTCTTCCTTCATTCCACCGGGAGCATCTGAAAATGATTGAAGCATGCCTGCAATTACTGGTACATCAGGATTTTTTCCTTTATCAATAACCGGATTGCCATCTATCAAACTATCCTGACCGTTTACCGTTTTCAACAGTATCGGATTAGTTGGCACCAGTAATTTGTTAAAGTCTACGCCAAAAGAAATTTTGTTGTACTCATCAATATCGTAACTGAAAAATGTTCCAACGCGTAAGTTAATTGGAATGAAATCTCTGTTCTCAGCAGTGGTGTAGGTAATTTTTGTACCAATATTGGTGATAGTGGCCCCAATGGCATAATCTACCTTTTTTCCTTCTACCTTCATTTTATTCTTATAGTACATGGAGATATCTCCTCCGGCAGCAACTCCTGCTTTTGCCTGCACACCGTTACTCAATGGAGCAGAAGGGGCAAGGTTAGAGTATATAAAACGCATGGCTATAGCCATGGAAAAATTTCTTGAAAGTTGTGTGGCATAAGCTCCGTCAACGGCCATTTCACTAGGAGTAGCACCACCCATCGAGTTTCCGAAATTATCAGTAAACTGAATGTTGCCTAAAGAAAAATAACGGAAAGAAGCCCCGAAGGTAGAACGCTTACCCACTTTAGCGTAACCGGATAAATACGAAAGTGACACATCTGGCACTAACTGTCTTAGCCAAGGAGTGTAGGAAAGAGACACACCTGCTTCACGGTCAATAAAAGCAAGTTTGGCGGCATTCCAGTGAACTGAGTTCATGTCAGGCGTGCTGGCCACTCCCATATCACCCATACCTGCATGGCGGGCATCGGGCGTAATCGTCAAAAACGGAACGGCAGTAGTTACTACATTTTGTCTACCCTGCAATTCAGCTGAAGTAAGTCCTTGTGCTTTCGAGCTTTGAAAGCACAGTGCAAAGGCGGGTAAAAAAACTATGGATGCAATGATCTTTGGTGTCATTCTACAATATTAATGTGCGCAAATGTATTAAATAATCTCTTACTTCAGTATAACCAGCTTCTCCAGCTTTTCGTCCTTGTCTCCTCCGGCTGTGCGGGCTGTTACCTTATAAATATATACCCCCTTGCCTATATAATCGCCATACTCATCTTTCCCGTCCCAGGTTAATTTATCAAAATGGCTTTCGGCTGAAGCAACCTCTGTAGCCAACGTTTTAACCAGCTTACCTGTCACAGAAAAAATCTGCACCTGAATTTTCATGGGCTGACCTGATTTATTGTGATCAAAATGAAAAGTGGTGAACGTGGTAAAGGGATTGGGGTAGTTCAAAATATTATTAAGTGCCAAACCTGCATTATCGGCAACTATAAAATCAAGCGTAGCTTCTGAAGAATTGTTGAATACATCCCAGGCTTTTAAACGCAGGGTGTGCTTACCGGGAGCAAGGGAACGGAAATCATAACGTACTTCGCCTTCTGTATAACTATTGAGTTTGGATTGATAGTATTCGTTCATGATAAGAGAGGAGGCGGTATTGCCGTCCACTACAAGAGTAATTTCTCTTCCTATGCCGTTGCCAACGGTATTGATGCCATTATCATCTGCAAGTGAGGCTATAAATAGCGGGTCTTGGTTGGTGCTGCCTCCGCTTACAAACTTGTAATCATTCATAAACAATTTTATTGCCGGCCCTTTGTTATCAGCAACCACAGAATCAGCCGTTCCACCAATCACAAAATTGGTAAAATAGCCTGCGGCATCTTCATTTCCGTTCTCCGCATAGTAGCTTATCTTCCCAAAACCATTTATGTATGATATATCTTTAGGTACAATAAAGTTGAATGAAAAATTCCCATTAACCACTGATGCTCTTCCACGGTAGATAACATTTTTACGCAAGTTGAAGGTTCGTGATGAGCTGAGAATATCATTGGCTAATGTACGAACATTTTCAGCCTTATCGAAAATGGTCACGTACACTGTTCCATTAAATGATGTAAGCGAGTTGTTATTTTTATCCTGAACAACCCCGCTAATGCTTACCTTACTTAACGCTTTTAACGTATCAGGCAAAGTACTAACGGGTTTACCATTAATGGTTGTTGTTACTACTTTATGCTTCGGGTAAGCAAGTTTCATGGCCGGATCACCAAGAAAGCTGAAGTTTCTACTGTTGTAAGAAGGTGATGCATTTTTAGATTGAGTAAATATATCTCCCAAAGTGGGCATATCTCCGTTGGTACGAGGCGTGAACATGTTGTCTTTGAGAATATCCATATTTAACACAAAATTGGGAAAGGCAAATACCAGCCTTACAGTTGTAAAAAGTCCGACTCCTCCCCCGTTGGGATTTAATAACACCAATTCACCCGCAGATGTTCGCTCTGGATCGTCATATTTACTGAACTCACAGGTAGCTGTAACAAACAAGGGTAAAGCATTCTTATTTGTCCAGCTGTTGATATCATCTAAGGTAAGTATACGCTCGTGTGCCCATCCCGTCTCTCCTCCATGCCCGGTATAGTTCATAAGTAAACATCCTCTGCTTACCTGATTATTAATGGCCGTTTGCACATCGGGGTAGCGACTGCCTGCCGGAGTTGATTGCTGTTTATAGGCATCGAGAAAAATCTTGTTTACATTATACGTGCGGTTGGTGGTATCTACCAAATTAGCCAAAACGTCCGATTGATCAATGTGAATATCATAATCCTCATCATCGCCTACAAATGCCAGCGCGTTTCTCCAATCGTTCATTGCCGCAGTGCTATGGTAATTGATAATTTTGTTGACTACGGTTGCTGCCTCTGTATTATTTTTCACAGGAAAACGACCTATACCTAAATCAAGCCCTTCTTCAGCACCACCCTGTTCTAACCACTCCCCCTCATTTGCATCTAAAAATCCGAAAAAATCATCCGAGCAGTAAGAGATAATCGGATTCACAGAATTTCTGCTTTCATAAGTAAGCACCAGATTGGCATTTTGACCTTTAATATTTCTGTAGTCATAGGATGCGTCACCAAACATTAATAAATATTTAGGCTCATCAGCCGCTGAAGTAGACCGCTCATAAAACATCCGCATCATGTTGCGAACAGCACACACATCCGGTGTACCGGAAGAAAATTCGTTGTACGCTTCTTCAGGAGTTGTAACTAAAACACTCAATCCTGATTTTGTGCGATGAAAATCAGCTAAACGGTTTGCTTCTGCTAAGAAACCTGAATAAGCTAAAATAACCATATCAATTTGTGCCGATGCATGCAGGTTTTGGTTATTAATTTTAACCCCTGCAGTTGGCACAGGAAAACTGCTTCCGTCAAAAGAGATATACTCCCTTAACTTGGTGGTGTTAGCTTGAAAAGAAGTTACGTTACCTGTGCGGGTAACAACCAGTTGTTTTATGTCTGATGGACTTGTGATGTCCCAAACGTTAGTGGTTGAAACGGAGTTGATGTTAAACAAAGTGTTAGCACTTCCTACTGATCGTGTATCACGAAAGGCTGTTTGGGGTGAGTTAAATTGTAGCGATCTACGCAAATTCAGTTCAAAAAAATTAAGCCATGCTATGGAGTTAAGCGTAGGCTTAGAGTAGGTGTAATTTAAATTAATTGCGCTTCCGTTTACGCTAAAAGAAGTTTCTTTGACAACCGGTGCATTAACATAAGTATCGGTATAATCATCCAAAACAGGGAAAAAGTATTCATTAAAAAGTGTGCTGCCATTTACACTAACGGCCATTGTACTTCCTCCAAAAGAGCGGCCAACTGCCTGTGAGCGCAAGTGCATCTGTTCTGTTGTAACTAAACCCGGAAAGGTTAAATTAAATGCGTAGGATGTTTCTTTATCGAATTCTTCACCCCACCATTCTCTCCCCGACTTCAAAAAGTTCTTTTTATCTTCTTCATGAAAAAAACGCTCATCGTAGGCAGAAACTGTTTGCAAAGGTGCACCCGACAAAGAGGCTTGCTGTTGCACTCGTTTACCTTGCGTTGTTCCTACATTCAAAAAATAATACCCGAAATTACTGTATACATTTTTAGTGTGCAGAAACCGGTTAGTGGTTGTATCAAGCACCCAGCTGTCGGGGCCTTGAGCATAAAATAAAATCCTGTCAGCATCATCAAAACGACCATCGTTCTCTCCCTGAACCACGATTGCATTCTCCACCAAATCATCATCTGCCGGAGCCGAGTTATGCTGTTGCATCATTGCCCCGCCTCTTCCATAGATTCTGATATTTCTGGGATCAATGGAAGAGACATTAATGCCCATGTTGGTTAAAAATGTTTTATTAATAGAAAAAATCCCTGTGGATGGTACAGCAATTTTGTACCATGCCCCTGAACTTAATACTGAATTGGTTGCCCATGTAGCAGCTTGTTTTTTCGACTTTGCGTTTGCTAAACCGGAAGAACTAACTGTTAGCTCAAATGATATTAATCTTTTTAATCCTGCCCCGTTTCTGCTTAAAGGAATAATTTTTACAAGCGCATAGGGTTTCTTATTGATATATATTAACTGTTGTATTATTTCATAATCTTCATGAACATCATTTTTTTGCAAACCCGGCCAAACAGAAATCTGCTCTTCTTCTTTCACCTTAAGCATAACTTTGAGCATCCCATTTTCAACAGGTACCTTTTCTATAAATACAGGCAAAAATGAGTTGCTACGTTTTTCCACTTTTGCCCCGGTAAAGTGCATGCAATCAATAAATTTTTCTTTACCTGTGGCCACTTGCTGTGGCTTTTTCCATTCTAAAATCCGATTGAGTACAACTTGCTGAGCAAAGCTTGCTACTGTAAGTAACATCAATGAAAGTATAATTACCGCACTTTTGATTTTCATATACTGATCTTTTTTTGCCTGGCGAACCAAGTCTAAACGCTACAGAATAAAATTAATTATTACGCTTGTTCAAATTTCAACATTTTTTATGTAAATTCGTTTTTCAAAATGTAGTTGAATAGAGATATGAAGAAGTTTTTGTTACTCGTTTCAGGCTTTACAGCATTGTTTTCGGCTCATCAGGCTAAGGCCCAAGACCCCGAATTCACTCAGTTTTTTGCCTCTCCCGTGTATACTAATCCTGCTTTTGCCGGAACAAGTGGCGGTGGACGTATTGTTTTAAATTACCGTAACCAATGGCCCGCATTACCCGGAACCTTCAGAACCTTTGCCGGTTCTTACGATGAACAATTTGCCGGCATAGGCGGTGGTTTAGGAATTATTGCCATGCAAGACGTAGCCGGACAGGGTATGCTAAAAACCACTACTGCTGCCGGTGTATATTCTTATGAAATCCCTGTTACCAGGCACTTTACTATGAGAGCCGGTATTCAGGCTCAGTTCTTCCAACGCAGCATTGATTTTGACAAACTGCGCTGGGGTGACCAAATTGTACCACGGAGGGGATTTGTTAACTTAACCAAAGAAGCCCCACCAAACAACTCTATAGCTATACCAAATTTTTCAGCAGGTATTCTGGGCTATACCAATACTTTCTATTTTGGAGCCGCAGTACATAATATGACTGAGCCCAACCAGTCATTCTATAAAACTCCCGGGGAGGCCAGCAATTTACCAAGAAGATATACTGCACATGCGGGAATGACTATTCCTTTAACAAAATCCCGTTATAACGAGTCCTCTATATCTCCCAATATCCTGTTTATGAGACAAAAAGAATTCACTCAGGTGAATTTAGGCTTCTACATTAATAAAGGACCGCTGGTTACAGGGTTGTGGTTCAGGCAAACTGCTCCTAACTCAGATGCCATGATGGTATTGGTTGGATTCAGAAAAGATAAGTTCAAATTTGGTTACAGTTATGACTTAACCATATCCGAAGGTCGTTCAGCACTTACAGGATCACATGAAATATCTGCTGCAATTGAATGGCGCAAATCCTATAGGGGTAGGAAATTCAGGCCTTTAGTGTGTCCGAAATTCTAACCAGTACTATTTTTTCAAGGTTTTGCGTTATATTTGAAAAATTATTCACAACTCACCAACAATATGAATAAGAAATTCTTAAAAGTAACCTTACTTACTTTTATCTTCTCAAGTGTGCTACTTGTATCCTGTAAAAAGGATAAATCATCCACAACCGGATGGGCATACAATGATACCAACTGGGGTGGATTTGAGAAAGTAAATTACATGGGGCAGGAAACGGGCCCAGGCCTTGTATTTATTGAGGGCGGTACCTTCACTATGGGGTCTTTTGAACAGGACGTGCTTTACGACCGGAACAATTTCAAAAGACGCGTTACCGTTCACAGTTTTTATATGGACGAACATGAGGTTTCTAACCTTGACTATTTGGAATATTTGTACTGGTTAAACCGCGTTTTTGTGGATTATCCTCAGGTTTACAAAGCAGCACTTCCTGATAGCTTAGTATGGCGCGACCGTTTGGCTTATAATGAGCCTTTCGTTCAGTATTATCTCCGTCACCCGGCCTACCAAGACTACCCTGTAGTGGGTGTAAGCTGGTTACAAGCAGACGCATACACCAAATGGCGTACTGACCGTGTTAACGAGATGATACTCGTGCGTGAAGGTATCTTGAAACTTGATATTAATTCCACCAATGAAAACAACTTTAATACTGAGGCGTATTTAATGAATCAGTATGAGGGCATTATCAAAAAGGAGTTGAAAGACTACACTCCCGGAGGATCTGGTCGTAAAGTGAGAATGGAGGATGGAATCCTGCTTCCTATTTACCGCCTGCCAACTGAAGCTGAGTGGGAATTTGCCTCTTATTCGTATAAGAGTCAGCCATATAATGAAAACATTGACGTTCGTAAAGTATATCCTTGGGAAGGCTTAACAGTAAGGAAATCAAACCCTGAAAAGGATCGCGGATTTATGTGGGCGAACTTTAAACGTGGTAAAGGTGACCAAGCAGGTGTACCGGGACGCTTAAATGATATGGGCTTTATTACTATGCCTGTTCAAGCATACTGGCCAAATGATTACGGCTTATACCACATGGGTGGAAACGTTGCTGAGTGGGTGTTGGATGTTTATCGTCCGTTATCCAGCGAAGACATGACCGACTTTAACCCTTTCCGTGGTAACCTGTATGATACAAAAGAATTAGATGCTGACGGAAATATTGCTGAGAAAGACAGTCTTGGACGTATTAAATACCGTGTAGTAACTGAAGAAGACAATGCTAAGCGCAGAAACTACAAAAAAGGCGATAACAAAGGTTACAAAGACGAAGAAGAATACATGGATCAAAAATATGATTATGAAGTTACTTCGTTGATTAACAATAAAGCACGCGTATACAAAGGTGGTTCTTGGAACGATCGTGCATATTGGATGTCACCTGGTGCTCGCAGATTCCTTGATGAGGAGCAGTCTTTAAGCATACTCGGATTCCGTTGCGCAATGGACCGCGTAGGAGACCCTGTAAAAGACTAAAATATTTATTTTCTTATATGTATGAAACCCGACCAAATTGGTCGGGTTTTTTTATACCCTAACTTTTATAACTCAGAGAATGTATTAATCGTGAATAAAAACTATCCTTGTGAGTCGTCAATGGTTAAAGAATTCTGCATTATAACGGAAAGGCACTAACGGTCATCCATAACAGATATTTTAAAACACCCGAAAGGCTTATACGCAATTTAATTTCCACACAGCCATGCATCTATCGTTCTCTATATTGTTAAATATCAAAATTTTAAAGCAATTAGGCTATATTGGCATTAAGTCTTAGTAATCTCAGCAACATTGTCACTATGATTAGGTCTTGCACTAGACTTGTTTTCTATATCCGTGTACAATTGTTGGGGCTAGCATACCATACTACAACTAATGCACTCATAGCGAAATACAAGTTGTCACAAGTTATTGTTCATTAAGCTAAATTGCTTTGACCTTAGGCATTTCGCTGTGTAAACTTCACTAATTTTTTGGTCTTTTTCAGATCCACACATTCCAGTCATTAAGATGACATTATAAGTGTAATATTTTGCTAAAGACTTGCCTTATAAAATTACCTGACTCAAATTATCAGTACGAATTAGAGGAGAAATGTCGCTAGTAATCCCATATGTTTTATCGACTTTTAACGTACAGCAAAAATTACGATAAACCTTTTTGCCTTACAGATAAGGGGATTATTCTGTTCAAATTTTACTACATAACCTCCCAAACAACAGTTTACATTTTATCTTACAGGAAAGGTCAAAGCAATGGTATAAAATAAAAAAGGGCGTTACACTTGTAACGCCCTTTTTTGTTTTATACTACACAGAGTGCTATTTCTTCTCTCTGATTAGTGTGATAGGTCCGCTTTTCTCCGTAACCTGACCACCTCGTAACTTCCACTTGAAGATAAAGTAATAAACTCCATCAGGGCATTCAGCTCCGTCATTGTTTATTTTACCGTTCCAGTCAGTCTTCGAATCTTTGCTCTCAAACACTTTAGCTCCCCAACGGTTGAAGATTACCAATTCATAGAGCTCTTCTCCAAGAATAGGAATCTCGAAGACATCATTCTGTTTATCATTATTACCAGGTGTAAACACGTTAGGGATGTCTATTCTAGTAGTAAACCTGTTTTCTATCCACATACATACGCTATCAACGCAATTCTGAGGAGAATAAGCTATCAGACAAACTTTAAACCAACCAGTATCGTTGCCATAACAGTGGGCAATATTATCAGTAAATGACTTGCCTAAAAGAACACTATCAATTTCACTTTGAGCACGTCCATTACAACCACTCACATTGGTAATTGTTGGATCGTCATCGTAGAAGTGCCAGTCAAATATAGTACCGTTTACTGAATTATTCTGGAACCTGAAATACGGAGGCTCATTTCCTGGCACTGTATCGAATGCTGCAATTACATCTACAACAGCAACCAGCAAACTATCGGTGTCAAGGCATTTCTCAAGACCAGTACCGGGTACATAATCAGGTGTATAACTCACTTTGTAGAAACCCACCGTATCATAAAGGTGGAACGTACGCGAAGGCAAACCTGTGGTTTGTGAGGTTTTATTATCACCCCAATTGTAGTTGTGCGTAGTATATACATTGCTGGAGTTGTTATCAATAAAGATAGTGTCTCCGGCACACACCAATGGTGTATCTGTTGCAATGTTTGCTTTTGGAGTCTCTAATACATACACCTTACGTGATGGGGCCAAAGGAGATGTTGTATCAGGGAATATCCTTACGGGGCAAAGGTTAGGCTGTGAAGAGGGCCTGTCTTTTGCCAAAAGAAATACATTATAAACTCCCGGATTTTTATACGTAAACCTTACGTTGGTATCCGCATCAGTGGTGTATTGGTTAAACGGATCGAGTGGGTCTCCGAAATACCAGATGTATGACTGAGATTTCTGTGATTTATTATCAAATTCCGCTCTGAACGGAGCACAACCAACAGAATCCAATATGTCAAACTCTGCAATTGGACCATCAATGGTTATTTGTGTTTCAATAGTATCTCTACAGCCATTGTAAGTTTCAACCACGTGCCTCACGTTGAATACACCACCCGCAGTATAGTCATGGTAAGGGTCTTTAAGCGGACTTGGCGTTTTTCCATCACCAAACTCCCACCAGAAACCATTTTGATTTTCGGCCTTGATACTGTCTGTACTTTTACCATACACATTTTTGTATATATCATACATTACTGACTGGTCAAAGAATCGGGCTGTATCATCACAGGCAAAGGTGGTATTAGGCACATAAACTCCAGCATCTACACCCACTACATTCACCTTAACACGTGCAGTATCGTAACAGCCTGTGCTATCTCTAACAATCATGCTGATGGTGTATAAACCTCTTTCCTTAAAGGCATATTGATTAGCTCCATTAACAAACTGAACTACAAAAGAGTCAGTACCAGTGATTGATCGTTTATCTACCTTCCAAGTAATTTGTTCAAATGTATAAGGACTGGTAGGTGCAACGGACCTGTAACCGCCCAACCAAGGGTCCCTACCCAACCTGAAAACATAGTACGGAGGGAAAATTGGCTCAGGTTTAATATAATAGAATGCACTATCCCTGAAAGTTACAGTATCACCCACGCACACTACGGTATCATTTACAGCTGCTTCAGTATAAAAACCAACAACAACTTCTTTGGTTTTAAATCGCATACATCCATCTGTGAGTATCATGGTAACGTTAGGATAGTAACGTCCGGCTTTCTGATACACATGCGACAAGGTATCTTCTCCTACAATAGTATCAATAATGAAAGAAACATTCTGACTGCTTACTACCTGACCTTCAGGATTTATTTTATACTTCCATCGAGTGTAATTGCTTACAGGAATGTTATTTCGTTTGGTTCCCGGACGGAAAATACTATCTACATCTACCCAACCATCTTGCCAGTTCCAGAAAATGGCCAACACACTGTCTTGATAGTCGTCAATTAATGAACCTCTAACAAGGAACGGCTTGCAACCAAAGTCTCTTTCATTACCGTTTGCAAATTTGTCAACAATTATCCATTCCGGGCTAAAAGGTGTAAATCTCAGCATGCGATGATAATAGGTGGTATCATAACACATGTTACTTCCATAGCCATTGGCTGTAACCAAACCTACGGTTACCCATCCATTTGTATCAGCTATACCAGGGTTTTCATAATAGTTTCTGGCTATCATGTTTGGCCACTGTTTGGGTGCTGGGGGAGGTACCCATGGCCCTTGATTATTCAATTGTTGAAAGTGACCGGGTTGTTTTACCCATTTATTATCTTGAATACCTGCAGCTGAGTCATAGTTAATGGCCACCCAAGCTCTGGTACATGATGGAACTGTTTGGCTCAGGTCAAAATAAATTCCATTAGGTGCTGGCCCAAAACACATAAGACTGCTTGGTAAATATCTGAATGTTGTAGGATCTGCATTAGAAAAGCTAGGGTGTACAACTCTCAAACCAGGCCCAATTAATGCTTCATTTGGACCTGACTTTGGAGGTCCTAGAGGTAATTGCACTTGTGCGGTATCACCACAAAGGTTCACTGTATCATAAAGTATCAACTTAACAGTATAGCAATTGAAGTTTTTATTGCTGTAAGGAGGTTGGTTAGGCTGAATAAAGGTTTGCCCGCCAACTGATCGTAATGCTAATACGTCCCAATCTGTGTATACGTGCACAGGTAATGAATCTTTAGAGAAGTTACAATTACAAGGTCTGTTTACACCCGGAGGGTAGTTCACAGGATCAATCAAACTCAACGTATCATGACCGTTTACATTGATTCCATTCTTGGTGTCTGTTGTACATTGACGAGCATAACGGTCACCAAAATCCCATAACCTTACAACATTAAATGCTTTGTAATGACAAGAGTTATTAGGAAAGTGAACAGGGTTAACAATTTTACATTGATAGCGCATGCTATCTGCTATTGCGGTTGAATTATCGCCAGGTATTTCTATCGTTGCTTTAGGGCCAAGCACTTCTACTGTATCCCAGAACCAAGTGGTATCTTTACAACCAGGGGCAGTAATTTTGAGTCGGGTACGGGCCATACCGCATGGAATAGTTCTGCTGGGCTGAAAAGTCCCGTCTTCCATAAAAACCTTAGGGTCTGGCGAAAGCACTTTCCAAGAGTGAGAATAGGTTCCTGTATTAGGGTCGAATGGTGGATTCGGACTAATCCAAAATTCCCAAACCTTTGCTCCGCCAATAACTGGGGTTTGTGTCCAGGTAATTTTACCTGGGTTAGCGCATATGGGATTGGCAATTGCGTCTACATCAAAAGCAAAGAATGTATTACGAACAGCACCGTTAAGAGAGAACGTATCTTTACATCCATTAATGTCTTCAACTATTAAACTGGGGGTGAATATTCCATGTGCTGTATAGCGATGCGTGGTTTGCGACCAATTAACTGTATCGAATGATCCATCGCCAAATACCCAACGAAAACGTTTAACTGAGTCAGGGTAAACAACTTCTGCACGGGTTGAATTATAAAAGGTAGCGTCAGTATAAAATCTCACGGGTGTTTGCTTACATCCTTCAGGAGCACTTACAGTGTAACGTGCACCTAAATCACCCACTATATATATATAATTGAGTAAACGTAGGGTATCCATACAACCATTAGCATCTCTTACTGATATGGTTATAGTATAAACATTATAATCAGGGGTGGGGTATGAATAGCAAAAATTCTTAACACTCACAGCATTCTGGTCACGACCACCATCACCAAACAACACTAAACGTGTGGTAAGGGGGGCAACGGGTTGGCCCGCCAAAGGTGTTGCAGTAGTTGAATTATCTCTAAAACAAACCGTTGCGGGATTACAATGTAGTGTGCCATTGGTAGAAAAAATGTCTGCGTTAGGCAACTCATTTACGTAAACCGTATCACTAAAAATAGTTGTGGCAGGACTACTACCTGTAACTAAACAACTAATAATGTACTTGCCAGGTGTAGCATAAAAATGTTGAGTTTGTGGAATTGTAGACGGAGTGTTTCCACTTCCATCGCCCCAAGTCCAAATCCAACTAGTTGCCCCGGCCGGTGAATTCGACATAGTTACGGCAACCGTTTGGTTTTTACACACCCGATTAAGCGGATAGTTTGTACTGATGGTGGCTTGTCCAAAAACATTACTTGCCAGCATAATTCCCGAAAGAATCATCAGCCAAGAAAAAAGATGTTGTTTTCTTTTTTGCGTCATTGATTTGTTATTTAATGAGTTATGCGTTGAAGGTACTCCTCCGGAGCGATCTTTAACGACTTTAAATTGCTGTGCTAACATAGCTGATTTATTTATTAATGTCAAGTATATGATTTTTTATCTGATTAATTTAAGTAAACCCGTTTTTGTCTTTTCCTCATTATCTCCTGAGGTATAGGATACTATGTAATAATAATCACCCGATGGGCACTCTTTTCCTAAACTGTCAAGGCCGTTCCATTTTTTAGAACTGCCCGTAGTTTCAAAAACTCTCTTACCCGTGCGGTCAAGAATGGTAATTTTGATGCGGTTTATTTCTCCCGCATTTATTGCCCATTCATCATTTAGTCCATCATTATTTGGTGTGAATACGTTGGGAATAACCAGCCCGTTTTCATCAATCGTTTTGGCTGTAGTGTTAAACTCTAAACGGAATGTATCAGCACATGCTCCGTTTTGGGCTATTAACTTTACTGCTGCCAGCCCATCATTATCAAATTTGTGACGAGGTGAAACCTCACTCTGTAAAGAAGAGTGGTCGCCAAAATCCCACACATAAGCCTGTGCATTTTTCGACTGATTATTGAACTTAATGTAAGGCGCATAAGAGTAATCAATTGAAAAGTATGCAATTACTGCTGTAACCTTTAATCTGGAGGAGTAACGCACAATTTCGCTGCCTTTGTAAGCCAATAGTGTAACATTGTAAATGCCTTCTTTTGCAAATCCATGAGTAACCGCTGAGGCACCTGACTGATCATAGTAACTTCCGTCATCAAAATCCCAACGAAAACGGTCAAATCCTTTAGATGTATTTTTAAATTCCACCACCTCCCCCACACACAACTCGATTTTGCCAGCAGAAAAGTTAAGCACATCGCTATTTGTTGATGAAATACCATTAACCGAAACCGATTTGGGTGAAGTAGCCTTATTGGCAGGTAAAGTATTGCCCTGTCCTGCATTTTGAGCTGAAGTTGGTTGATTGACTCCTTTATGGATTGATGGGTTGCTTGCTGATAAAGCTCTGATTTCTTTTTCTGAAGAATTGTGCTGCTTTACTGTCTCCCCGTTTGCAGCCTCTTCTTTCTGCAGAGACTCCTGTTGCGGTTTTGTCTCTATCTCGGCATTATTATCTGAGGGAACTTCTTCTTGTTTTGCAGTAATTTCCTGAGAGCTAACTTGCTCTGTTTGCGTAAGTGTTTGCTGCTTTTCTTCTGTAGTGTTGGTAAGCACGAAATACGTAATACCTGCAAGCGGAAGAAGCACTGCTGCTGCTTTGATGATAATGCTGATTACCGTTTTTGCTCCGGCAACTGATGAGCCGGCTGATGCATTGCTAACTGATTGATCTATTTCATTCCACGTAGAATCAGGCAATGACGGTTCAAAGCTTTCAAAACTGTTTTTGAAAAACTCATCAAACCGATTGTTTATGTTGCTGTTATTTTCCAAGTGGTGATGTGTTTAATTTTAAAATGGCCTCCTGCAAAATTACTCTTGCGCGGGAAAGTTGTGATTTAGAGGTGCTTTCACTTATGCCCAACTGCTCAGCAATCTCTGCATGTGAATAGCCTTCAATAATGTACATGTTAAATATGGTTCTGTATCCCGGTGCAAGATTTTGAATCATTTTAAGAATCTCATCCTGAGATAGTTTTTCAAAAGTAAAGTCATTTTTTAGCTCATACGATGCGTGGTCAAGATCTACTTCATTTACCTGCATTTTATCCCTGTAGAACTGAATGGCCGTGTTCACCACAATTCTGCGAACCCAAGCCTCCAGCGGACCGGTGAATCGAAAGCGCGAGATATTAGTAAGGATTTTTATAAATGCATCCTGAACAATGTCTTTCGCAACATCCTGGTTATGGCAATATCTTAAACTTACTCCGTACATTTTTTTCCCATACAGGTCATAAAGCATTTTCTGGCACCGCTTATCTCCCCGGGCACAACCCTCAACAAGCTCTTTTTCACGGTGTTGCTCTGTCATCAACCTATTTACTTAATTCTATTGACGGAATAGTTGCTTTGAAGGTTGCAAGTTACCTAAAAAAATTTCAGGGATATTTACTGAAAACGAGCATAACTATAAAACCACCTTTAATAGGCTGAAGACAATTATCCGGTTACATAGTAAGATGAGCGATGGGGTGCTGACTCAGAAAGTAAAAGTGTACATTTTGATTTATCTTGCGATACATGTTCAAGTGGTCAAATGTTCTTCCGGCAGGTATACTATGTGCTTTGGCTTTGTTTGCGAAGGCTGATGCTCCCCGACATACAGTTCCTTTTGTGCAGAACAAAGGCCAATGGCCCAAGCAGATTCTTTATAAGTCTGCGTTGAGCAGCGGTGCAATTTATCTGGAAAAAAACGGATGGGTATATTGCTTTTACGATGATGCTCCCTTGAAGGAATACATCCAGCAATGGCACAGCAAAGACTTTAACCGCAATTATGAAGGACATCAGTTTTCTATGAAGGGGCATAGTTTCCGTGTAAGTTTTAGCGGTGGGACAAACAATGCCGAAGTAGTACCGGAACAAAAACAACATTATTACTACAACTTCTTTCAAGGTAACCAAAAGGAACAATGGGCCAGTGAAGCCGGGGCTTACTCATCAATCATATATAAAAACATATATGAGCATACAGATGTACGCATACAGAAATTGAACATGGGTGTAAAGTATGATATCCTCTTACATCCACGAGCTCAAATCAACCTTGTAAAACTACGCTTTACAGGCACAGATAGTTTGTGGTTGAGTGAAGGCAAACTTTATATTAAAACATCAGTAAACACAGTAGTTGAACAACGTCCGTATGCTTATCAGCGGATTAAAAATGCCGAAGTACAAGTACCTTGTCATTTCGTTCTGGATAAAAATGAACTTAGTTTTTCCATTGATGGGGATTACAATAAAAATGAAACACTTGTTATTGACCCCTTGCTGATTTTCTCCACTTACTCGGGCTCAACAGCTGATAATTTCGGGCATACGGCTACGTACGACTCAAAAGGACACCTGTACGCAGGAGGTATTACCACAGGTGCCATGAGTGGTGGTTACCCCACGGATACCGGCTCATTTCAACAAACTTATGGAGGTGGTACCGGATTTTTTCCGTGTGATATTACCATCAGTAAATATTCTACGAATGGTGACTCCTTATTGTTTGCAACATATTTAGGCGGTCAGGGCAATGATTACCCCCACAGCATAGTGTGTGACAACAACGATAATCTGGTAGTGATGGGCACTACCTACTCCAGAAATTTTCCTACCACACCTATTGCCTATGACACTTCCTATAATTCTTCGAGTGATATTATTGTCTCTAAATTTTCGATTGACGGCAAGCAACTGCTGGGCTCAACTTTTGTGGGTGGTGCGGGTGTTGACGGCTTAAATAATAGCACCACACTACAATTTAACTATGCTGATGATTACCGGGGTGACATTATTTTTGATCAGCAGAACAACTATTATATAGCGGGGTGCACCACTTCTCCTAATTTCCCCACTACCAATCGTGCTCCTCAAAAAACAGCCGGTGGCGGACAAGATGGTGTTGCTTTTAAACTAAACGAAGATTTAACGCAACTGCTGTGGAGCACCTACTGCGGAGGAAGCGGAGATGATGCGCTTTATTCAGTACGCTTAAACCGGAACGAAGAATTATTTATGGGCGGTGGTTCCAACAGCAGTAACTTTCCTACAACTGCAGGTGTGTTGCAACCAAACTTTCAGGGAGGGAGAAGTGACGGAATTATTCTGCACATGAACAATACAGGTGATACTGTTTTTAACTCTTCCTATGTAGGAACTTCAGGTTATGACCAGGTATACTTTATTGACCTTGACCGAAGCGATAGAGTTTATATCACCGGGCAAACCGATGGCAGCATTCCTGTTTTTCCGGCCAGTGTATACAACATGCCCAATAGCGGACAATTTTTGTTTCGCATGAACAAACAGTTTAGCGTAATAAACCTTTCTACTACATTCGGTACCGGATTGGGTGGACCTGATCTATCGCCTTCTGCCTTTTTAGTTGACAATTGCGACAACATTTATTTTAGCGGCTGGGGTGGGAGCATCAACACCGGCAATAACACTTCCTTACTTCCTATTACACCTGATGCATACCAGAAAACGAGTGATGGAGAAGATTTCTATATTGTAGTATTTAACCGGGATGCAGATTCTATTTTATATGCAACTTATTTTGGGGGAAATCAGAGTGGCGACCACGTTGACGGAGGTACCAGCAGGTTTGACAAACGTGGTATCATTTACCAATCGGTATGTTCCAGTTGCCCTGCTGCCAACTCTCCTCCTATCAGTGATTTTCCTGTAACATCCGGTGCTGTTTTTACTTCCAACTTAAGCCCCCGCTGTAGTAATGCTTCATTTAAATTTGACTTACAACTCAGCGATTTTATTCAGGCCGATTTCACACCTCAGCCCAACACTGGTTGTGCCCCGCTAGCCGTAAACATGAACAACAAAAGCATTGGCGGAGTGTTGCACATTTGGAACTACGGAGACGGAAGCCCTCTGGATACCACTTCAAATCCATCACACACATTTAAAGCCGGCACATTTAAAGTGAAATTACTCCTGATTGATTCAGGCAGTTGCAATGTGATTGACAGCATAGAAAAAACAATAACAGCATTGCCTTCTGCTGAAGCCGAATTTACTTACAGCTATAATCTTTGCTCTGATGAGATTACCCTCACCAATACCTCAGAAAATGTACTTACGTTTAAGTGGGATTTTGACGATGGGAATACCGACACTATTAACCTCTCTCCCACACATGTATATGAACAACCCGGTGAATACACGGTAAAACTTTTAATCAACCCAGGACTTCCCTGTGCCGATTCTACTGAACAAAAAATTGAGTTATCTGACTCTACGCAACAGTTTTTTGTACCCAATGTAATTACGCCCAATCAGGATGATAAAAACGAGGGCTGGTATGTAGCAGGACTTGATCCCGCGTGTGACCAAGTACACGTGCGTATATACAACCGCTGGGGACAATTGATGTTTGAAACCAAAGATGTAACTGAAAAATGGTATGGCACCAACCAACGCAACTTTGAAAGTCCGGCCGGTGAATATTTTTATATTGTAGAAATAAAACGCAAAAGCGGATATCATAAAACACACACGGGACACATTACTTTAATACGCGAGAGCAGAGAATAAAGCCTTAACATCTCTCCCGTTAAATCAACAAAAAATTACTTTTACATTAACGCGTGAAAAATATTTGCGAAACCGAAAAGTTGCACATATATTTGCAACCGATTAGTTGCATTATAATTTTTGTTACATGAGAAGAGACGTTTTTCAAGCTATAGCTGACCCTACCCGTAGAGCTATAATCACCCTTATTGCACTACAAGCTATGACTCCGAATGCACTGGCCGAACATTTTGATATAAGCAGGCAGGCCGTGTCCAAACACTTACGTATTTTAACCGAGTGTGAACTGGTAAAACAAGATCAACAAGGCCGGGAAATTTATTACCAACTGGAGATAAAAAAAATGAAAGAAATTGATAAATGGTTAGAACAATTCAGGAAAATTTGGGAAACCCGCTTTAATCAACTCGACAATGTATTATTACAACTTAAAAAAAATAAAAAATGAACCCTCATTTGCAATTTGACTTTTCCGTAAACAAGGAAAACAACACCATCCATGTTAAACGTGCCTTTGCGGCCGACCTGAATCTTGTTTGGGATGCCTGGACCAAACCTGAACTGCTTGATTTGTGGTGGGCACCACAACCCTATCGTACCCAAACGAAGTCAATGGATTTTCGTGAAGGTGGGAGCTGGCTGTATTGTATGATTAGCCCCGAGAATGAGAAACATTGGTGCAAAGCTGATTATCAAAAAATAGTTCCGTTTAAAAACTTCTCCGGCTTAGACGCATTTTGTGATGAAAACGGGAAGCTCAATGTGGATTTCCCAAGGTCACTTTGGTCCAACACTTTTATAGAACAAACCGCCAATACCACCTTGGTTGATATTGTTATCTCCTACAACTCACTGGCCGATTTAGAAAAAATTATTGAACTCGGATTCAAAGAAGGATTCACCATAGCTTTAGGTAATCTTGATCAGTATATCGAAGCGCAGTTTAAACTGCGCAAAGAAAATCGCCAGGATAACAGGGCACGCGTTTGCACCTACCTCAACTTCCCGGGCAACACTGAAGAAGCATTCATGTTCTACCAATCGGTTTTCAAAACTGACTTTACCGGTAGTGGTATACAACGTTTCGGTGATTTACCTGCCGATGCTGACCATCCGCCAGTAGCTGATGAATTAAAGAAACTTGTATTGCATGTAGAACTTCCTATAACAGCTAATCACATACTGATGGGTACTGATGCACCCGAGGAAATGGGATTTAAGGTAGTGCAGGGAAACAACATGCATATCTCTTTAGAACCTGACTCACGTGAAGAGGCTGAACGATTGTTCAACCAACTTTCGGTTGATGGGAACATTACTATGCCTTTGCAGGACATGTTTTGGGGAGCCTACTTCGGTAGCTTTACTGACAAGTACGGCATCAACTGGATGATTAATTTTCTTTATAAAAAATAACAGCCATGAAATCAATAAAAATTATCTATTGGACCAGCACCGGCTTGTTCGCAGCTTTTATGCTCTTTTCTGCCATACCTGATATTATGATGGTAGAAGGAGCTAAAGTATTTATGACACACTTGGGATACCCGCTCTATTTTATTCCGTTCATCGGAGTGGCCAAACTATTGGGAAGTCTGGCTATTTTAATTCCTTCCTTCAAAAAAATTAAAGAGTGGGCTTATGCTGGTTTAATATTCGACCTGATTGGTGCCGTTTATTCCAACATTATGGTAGATGGATTTCAGCCGGGTATGTTGACGATGGTTATAGTGTTCGGTGTTGTCATTACATCCTATCTGTACAATCAAAAGTACTATGCAGTCAATGCCTGAGAATTAAAAACTAAATAAATGAATACACTAGCTTTACTTGCTGCCGGAAGCAGCATCCTATCGATACTTTGTTTATTGTTACTGCATTTTGTGAGTCCTGAATACCGCCCCAGTTGGCGCATGATTAGTGAATATGCCTTGGGAAAACACAAATGGCTAATCACCTCCTTTTTTCTGCTGTGGGGAATAAGTTCTCTTTTACTTTCTTTACTACTTTGGAGTGTTGTAACCGGTACTTGGTCCAAACTTGGGGTAATCTTACTTTTCATCTCCGGTATTGGTGAGGTAATGGGCGGCTTATTTGATGTAAAACACAAGCACCACGGTTTGGCTTTTCTTTTAGGTGTTCCGTCTTTGCCTGTTGCAGCTTTGCTTATTGGTTATAATGTTGTTGGGCCGGATAGCTCGGGAAATTACAACAATTTAATTTTAATTTCTTCGCATGCCACGTGGGTAAGTCTGGCACTAATGTCCTTAAGTATGGGAGTGATGTTTTCCGGCCTTAAAAAAGCGGGTATTGAAATCACTAAAAACTCTCAGCCACTTGAGTACATGCCTGAAGGTGTAATTGCCCTAGCCGGCTATGCCAATCGCTTTCTGGTAATCTGCTACGAACTTTGGCTAATAATGATAGCGGGTGCACTGTTGTAAATCATTCATACAAACAGATACATATGTATAAAAACAAAATTGCCCGAGGAGAATCCCCGGGCAATTTTGTTTTTATGCTACTTAAGAATTAAGCAGAAACTTTATTTCCTAATACTTTGGCAATGGTTACACCAATTTCAGCTGGAGAATCAACTACATGTAAGCCGCACTCACGCATAATTTGCATTTTAGCTGCAGCGGTATCGTCTTTACCGCCTATGATTGCACCGGCATGCCCCATGCGTCTTCCCGCAGGAGCAGTTTGACCGGCAATGAAACCAACTACAGGCTTTTTGTTTCCGTTTGCTTTAATCCAGCGGGCAGCATCTGCTTCATAGGTACCGCCAATTTCGCCAATCATTACAATAGCTTCGGTTTCCGGGTCGTTCATTAACAACTCCACTGCTTCTTTGGTAGAGGTACCGATGATAGGGTCTCCACCAATGCCAATGGCAGTAGTAATACCCATGCCTGCACGTACAATCTGATCGGCAGCTTCGTAGGTTAGTGTGCCTGATTTAGACACAATACCTACTTTACCCTTCTTAAACACGAAGCCCGGCATAATGCCTACTTTGGCCTCATCCGGTGTAATTACACCAGGGCAATTCGGGCCTATTAAGCGGCAATCTTTTCCTTTGATGTATTCCTTTACATCAACCATATCACGTACCGGAATACCTTCGGTGATACAGATGATTACTTTTATACCTGCATCAGCTGCTTCCATAATGGCATCGGCTGCAAACGCAGGCGGAACAAATATAATGGACACGTTAGCAGCGGATTTGTCCACAGCTTCTTTTACTGTATTGAACACGGGGCGGTCTAAATGCGTGCTTCCTCCTTTACCCGGTGTAACACCACCCACTACGTTAGTTCCGTATTCAATCATTTGTGAGGCGTGGAATGAACCCTCGCTACCCGTGAAACCCTGAACAATTACTTTTGAATCTTTATTAACTAATACACTCATTTTGATGTAATTTTAAACTTATTTTACTGCTGAAAACGGCCGCAATTTAGCTAATATCTGAGAAAAATCTACGCCTGACTTTTAACCCTCTAAACCAATGCACTAAACTGCATTTCGTAAAGTTCTTTGTAGTAAGTTCCTGTATTGAGCAATTGCTCGTGAGAGCCCCTTTCCTTTATTTCACCTTTGTCCAACACAATAATTTCATCTGCATTCAGAATAGTGGACAGGCGGTGCGCAATAACAATACTTGTTCGGCCTTTCATCATCACAGTAATAGCATGCTGAATAAGTTCTTCGGTTTCTGTATCCACAGATGAAGTGGCTTCGTCCAGCACCAATACAGCTGGGTTGGCAACCAGTGCACGTATAAACGAAATAAGTTGCCGCTGACCTACGGAAAGTGTAGCTCCTCTTTCAAATACATTTTGGTGGTAACCGTCAGGCAGTTTGGAAATGAAATCATGCGCACCAATCAATTTAGCTGCATCTGTTACCTGTTGCTCTGAAATATCGGGGTTAAACAAGGTGATATTGTCCAATATACTTCCGCTGAATAGAAATACATCCTGCAAAACCACACCAATGTTCTTACGCAAATAATGTAAGTCGGCCTCCCGAATGTTTACGCCATCGAGTATAATCTCGCCTTTTTCAATTTCATAAAAACGACTGAGCAGGTTGATGACTGATGATTTGCCCGCACCTGTTGCGCCCACCAATGCTAGCGTTTTACCTGGTTGAATCTCGAGACTAATGTTTTTTAACACGTACTCTCCGGGGTTATATGCAAAACACACTTCTTTGAATTGAATATGTCCGTTTACTTTAAAATCTTTTATGCTTCCCTGAGGCTCGAGTGTTTCTTTTTCGTCCAGTAACTTAAAAATACGTTCGCAGGCCACCATACCCATTTGCAGGGTATTGAATCGATCGGCCAACTGACGGATAGGGCGGAAAAACATGTTGATGTACATGATAAATGCTACCACTACACCCAACGAAAGTTCATTGTTAAGCACCTGTTTAGACCCATACCATACTACCAAACCGATAGATAAAGCGGTAATTATTTCCACGACAGGAAAAAATACAGAATAGGCAAATATTGCCCGGTTATTGGCATCTCGGTGTTCTTTATTAATTGATTTGAAGCGGGCCATCTCCGTCTGCTCCCTGTTAAATACCTGCACTATAGACATGCCCACAATGTGCTCCTGCACATAGGTATTAAGCTTGGCTACCTGATTGCGTACGTCCTGAAAAGAGCGTTTTACACTTTCTTTAAATAAATATGAACTGTAAGCGAGCAAAGGAAAAACCGAAAGGCTTATAAGTGAAAGTTTCCAATCGGTGTAAAACATGGCACCCAAAATAAAGACCAGTTGCAGTATATCACCTACAATACTAATCATACCTTCAGAAAATACATCCGCAACGGTTTCAATATCGGACACATTTCTGGTAACTAAAGTACCTACAGGAGTTCTATCAAAGAACTTTAAATATAAACGATTTATATGTTCGTAAACTTTTATACGCAGGTCTTTGATAATGGATTGTCCCAGTAAATTGGTGAGGTACGTTTGTGCAAGTAAAATACCTGTCTGAACCAAAAGAATAATAAACAGAATGGCACTCCAGTTAACCAACCCCTGCATGTTTCCATTAGCAATATGTACATCGAGGATGTATTGCGTTAGATAGGGGCGAGTGGGTGCCAAAGCAGCACTCACCAGTACCAACACTACCGATGTTTTTAAAATTTTACGGTGTGGTTTGGCCAACTCATACATGCGTTTAAGTAGCTGTATGTCCAGTGCTTCTCCGGTTTTATTCTTCTTCGTGCTGTTCAAGGGCAAAGGATTTTCTGTTTAGGTCAAAGGTAACCTCATTGTACGCTACTTTACAAAGGTATAATCCATGAGCAGGTACAGATTGTCCGGCATCGCTTCGATTACTGCCCAGTATAATTTTATTAAAACCGTCCAACGTAAGAGTGCCTTTACCCACTTCCAGCAAGGTGCCCACAATTGCACGCACCATGTTACGTAAAAAACGGTTGGCTTCAATTTCAAATATAAGTTCAGCTTCCTTTTGAATCCAGCGGGCTTTAGTCACTTTGCAGTCGAATGTATATACCTGTGTGTTGGTTTTACTGAAACATTGAAAATTGGTGTGTTGAAGTAAAATTGCCGCAGCTTTATTCATGGCCTCCACATCCAACTGCACCGGGTAATACCAGGAACGTTCCTGTAAAAATGCATTTTTTCGCTGGTGAATATGATAAGAATAGCCGCGCAAAGAAGCATCAAAACGGGCATGAAAAAAATCACTCACCAAGCGAATGTTATGTATTGCAATATCCTCGGGAAGCAACTTGTTTAAACGATACACCAAATTATCATCACAGGTACTTTTTGTATCAAAATGCAGCAGGTAATCTTTAGCATGTACTCCGGTATCGGTTCTTCCGCAACCCACTGTTTCAATATTTTCACGAAGCAATAAAGACATAGCTTTTTCTACCTCTGCCTGAACAGTGTGGGCATTGTTTTGTTTTTGCCACCCGTGGTAACGACTGCCAAAGTATGAAAGCTGAAGTGCATAACGCATGAAACGGCAAAGATAAGAGGCTTTTAAGAAAATGAGGTCCGAATTGTATATTTGAATCTGTTTTGAACACTAACAGACTTTCAGCTTCTTTTATTTCTGCCCACAGCTTCTTTTATACTCTTTTGGGCAGCATCACAGTGGTGCTGCTGTGTGCCGTAGTTTTTACAGACGGCACAGCCGGTAACGGAGACAGCCTTTGTCACTACTTAATTGCCAGAGGTGCCGCTAAAAATCAGGCGTTGTTTTTTGATCACTGGGGAAAGCCTTTGTATACCTTACTCAGTTTTCCATTTGCTCAACTAGGATTTACAGCAGTTAAATGTTACAACGTATTGGCGATGAGCATAGCCTGTGCCGCAGCTTACCACACGGCCTATATTGCGGGTATAAAAAGAGCCTGGCTTACTGTACTCTTTTTCTTCTTTGCTTCAGAAGTCATTGAGGTTACCCCATCTGCTTTTACGGAACCCACCTTTGCTTTGGTACTTGCAGTTGCGATACTACTGATAAGCAGCAACCGTTTGAAAGCCGGACTGATAATACTTTCTTTTCTTCCATTTGCCAGAACAGAGGGTCTCTTCATTTTACCGTTGGCAGCGGTTTTTCTCTATTCCGCTAACCGGATGCGCTTGTGGCCGTGGTTGCTCACCGGGCATGTGGTTATTAGTTTAATGGGTTACCCTTACCACGACAGTATTCTGTGGGTATTCACTGAAAATCCCTATGCCAGAACTGAATTATTAGAAGGCGAAAGACACTGGCATTATTTCCCTGTTCGTATGTATTACCTGATTGGCCCGGTTTCCTGTTTTGTTTTAAGTACGGGCATTTTACATACAATCTTTAAGTACCTCAAGTCGAAGAAAAGCGCCCAACTCCATCTATCTTTTTGGTTGGTTTGCGGAAGTTTTTTAGTGGTTTTTATGGCACACAGCATTTTCTGGACCTTTGGCATGTTTGGTTCCATCGGACTTACCCGGGTAATTATGGGAACCATGCCCTGCATTGCTATATTGTGCGTTGCCGGATTTAACGTAGTTAGTTATCCGTTATATAAGCTACAAAGCAAGGCTACAGAATATGTAACTGAAAGTGTACTATTCATATCACTGTTCTACTTCACATTTTTATATACACCCACAGCCGCTGACCTAAAATCTGATTTCACTTTGAATGAAGGGCAACGGTTTATGGCTCATCAATTATCTCCTTACATAAAAGAAAAATATACGGATGACGCGTTCTATTTTTCTGACCCTGCATTGTCTCATTTTTTAAATCAGAACTTGTACGATTCAACTGCATTCCAGTTATTTTATAAAAAACCTGACTATCGGCTTAAAGCAAATGAAGTTATTGTATGGGATGAATACTGGTCGTTTACCTTACACAGCATGTCTTTAGACACGTTGTTGGCAAAACCCTACCTGAAACTCGACACGTGTTTTATTCACTCCTTGTCGAACAATTTTACGATGAAATATTGCGTGTTTGTAGCCCGAGAAGACTCTGTTAGCACTTTTCATAAATAACCGCAGCACCCTGCCCAACTCCTATACACATGGTGGCCAGTCCGTACTTGCTGCCGTTACGCTTTTGCATTTCATGAATAAGTGTGGTACTGATGCGAGCACCACTACAACCCAACGGATGCCCTAAGGCAATGGCTCCTCCGTTCACGTTTACTATATCGGGATTCAAACCTAACTCCTGCACACAGGCTAAACTTTGAGAGGCAAATGCCTCATTTAATTCTACTAATGAAAGGTTATTTGCTGTAAGACCAGCCCGCTTCAATGCTTTTTGTGAAGCAGGTACCGGACCTATGCCCATGATAGCAGGATCCAATCCCGCTACTGCCATAGACACCACACGAGCAAGCGGATTAAGGTTGTGTGCTTTTACGTAATCTTCCGAAACAATGAATAAAGCTGCTGCCCCGTCATTCACACCTGATGAGTTTCCAGCTGTTACAGTTCCATCTTTTTTGAATGCCGGTTTTAGTTTCCCTAATTCCTCCATACTGGTGGCACGTGGATGTTCATCTTTCGCAAACACCAGCGCATCAGCTTTTTTCTGAGGTATAGAAACGGGCACTATCTCGTTGGCAAATTTATCTGCCGCATGAGCTGCAGCATATTTAATCTGAGATTGTAAAGCAAAATTATCCTGCTCATCACGGCTCAAATTCCAGCGCTGAGCAACATTTTCGGCAGTTTCACCCATGGTATACGGATGGTACATTTCAGCCAATTTTCTATTGGTAAAACGCCAACCGATGGTAGTATCATAAATTTCAGGTGTACGGCCAAAAGCGCTATCAGCTTTTGCCATTACAAACGGAGCACGACTCATACTCTCAGTTCCTCCGGCTATGTAAACCTCTCCGTTACCGCTCATAATACCACGTGTGGCATCAATAATGGCTTGCAAACCTGAGGCACACAACCTATTTACCGTAACACCACCTATGTGAACAGGCAAACCTGCCAGCAGCAAAGCCATGCGGGCAACATCGCGGTTATCTTCACCGGCTTGGTTAGCGGCACCCAAAACCACATCTTCAATATCATCGTGTGCAATTGCCGGATTACGTTTTACCAACTCGCGAATAACATGAGCGGCCAAATCATCGGGGCGAACATGAGCCAGAGCACCTGCATAACGACCGATGGGTGTCCTTACTGCATCAACAACGTAAACTGCTTTCATTTGTATGATATTAATAAAGCCGCAAATTTATACAATAATTGCCCATCTGCACCTCAGGTTAGTTTTGAGATTTTGCTGTAACTTGCGCCAAATTTCAGCTATATGATTCAACGTATTCAAACTGTTTATCTGTTAGGCATTTGCGCCATTTTATGTGTGCTTTCTTTCGGTCAGGTGTTAGACCAATGGACCCTGAACGGAGATGTAATGACTCATTATTCTCTTAACCTGCGTGCATTTTATGTGTTTGATCAAAATGCAAACATCATACAAACTGAAACGCAATGGCTCACGTTTGGTGCTACTTTTTTACTGATTGCATACAACCTGTTCATTTTGTTCTCGTTTAAAAACAGAGTAAAACAAATCAAATTGTGCAAATACAACTTCATATTAATTCTACTGTTGGTTGCTTTAACTTTCTCTAATGCTTACAGAGTAATTCCCGCCTTCAGCCCGTTGGAAGCTATCAAGGGTTCCTTCTTCGGCAGCATACTGTTTGTATTTTTGATGTATCTTAATTTCAGAACTCTACTGTTGATTAAAAAAGACGAAGATTTAGTTCGCTCTGCCGACCGCATTCGCTAAAACTGGAAATAAACGAAAGTTACCTGATAATCGTAGGCCCAAAAAGCCAGCACAACTACATAAAATGTGCACCACACCCAGACGGGGATTAACTTTATTTTTTCATTGATTCGTGACATATAGCTATCACTGTCACGTATAAAGTGAACCGCAAACATCAACGTAAAAAACAGAATATACAGTTGATGTTCATGTGCTATGCGCCAGGTGTTAAAGAGTGCACCTTTGTATAGTTGAAGAGCCGTGGCAATATCAGGAGTTCTGAAGAAAACACCTCCCAGTGAATAATAAACAGTATGTAAAAAAACGGCCAAAGAAGTGCCCAAAATTGTCTTGCCTAATAATGGACGGGTAGTGCGCCAGGGCGAAAATATTTTGATGTATTGATATGCGGCCACTCCTAAACCTGCATATACCCCAAAAAACACAAAATTCCATCGTGCGCCATGCCATATACCTGTAAGGGTAAAAACAATCATGATATTGATGAGGCTCTTCGTCATTTGTTGCCTTTTTAAGCCGCCCAATGTTACAAACACATAATCTCTGAACCAGGTAGTAAGTGTAATGTGCCATCGGTTCCAAAAATCTGCCGGGTTACGGGCAGCCAACGGGTGTTTAAAATTCTCGGCAAGTTTTACACCCATCAATCTGGCTAAACCTATGGCGATATCTGTGTATGCACTGAAGTCAAGATACAGTTGCAACATAAAACCCGGCATCACTATGAGTAACACAGGTGCAGGCATCTCTCCCGGATTGGCATATGCTTCATTAATCAAAATAGCGAGTCGGTCGGCTATTACACACTTTTTTACCAGCCCCCACAAAATACGTTGAATACCCTGCATGATATTCTCTGCATCTACCTGATGTTTTTCCCCCAATTGTTTAATGAGGTGTGATGCCCTTTCAATAGGGCCAGCAACCAACTGCGGGAAGTAGGCAACGTATAGCGCAAAAGTCATGAAATCACGACAGGGCTCAGCTTCTTTCCTGTACACATCAATAGTATACGATAAGGTTTGAAAAGTATAGAATGAAATACCTACGGGCAGTAACCAACCTAGTTTTTCAATGGGTGTTACATCAAATACAGCTCCTAAAACATTTACATTTTCAATAATAAAATCAGTGTATTTAAAGGTGAGCAGCAGGCCAAGGTTACCTATTACACTTATTGCCAACCACACCTTGCGCCATATTTCTTTTTTGGCATCATGAATCATTATGGCACCTATGTAATCAACCACAGATGAATAAAACAACAGAATCATGTACCAAGGCTCGGCATATCCGTAAAAAACATACGAGGCAATAACCAGCGCAATCTTTCCCCATTTCCACGGCAACCAGCGATACAGCAGCAGTACCGGGATTACTAAAACGAAAAACAGTATGCTGTTAAAGTTCATTGCTCAGGTAGTTGTATAAAGAGTCGGCAAACATTTTATGACCATCTATATTAAAATGTGAAATAGTTGACATCCCGCTTTCAGGAATAACTTCTAACATATTATTTTGCTTAAAGCCCAACTTTGCATTCAATTTTTCCATATCATTTCTGAACCGGTCTATCAGTTTTCGTTCCTCAGGTTTGATTGCATTTACATTGAGGGGTTGCCAAACAAAAAGAATTTTAGTATGGCAGCCTTTTACCCGCTGAGCAAGATAATATTCAAATAAAGTTGCTGTATGAAGATAACTTCGAAGATGGGCCTTAGTAATTTTCATTTCAAAATTCTTACTCACCTTCTTATTCATGAGTCTGTCCCGCATGAGTTTAAAATCATTAATCTGAGGGTTGTATTCACGACTCACAGGATTACCGAAAACAAGAATTTCATCATTCTTATTCACCACACTTGTAAGACTTTTGTACAATGGACTTCTGAGCCTTACCAAAGGAACATACTTACTCAGTGTTTTGCGCAGCACATCTTCAATGCCGTAACTTTTAGCAAGCAATGAGTGTTGCATCAATTTTCTTACTTCAGCATTGGCCAACACAAGGTTGATGTCAGTGTTAGGGTAGTCGAGTGTAATATTTTCTGGAACATCAAAATTGCTCATGTCCAAAGCAAACACTATTATGTCAGCACCCTTTTGCAGTGCTTTAGCAGAGAGCAGCTCAATATCTGAAGTACGTATACCTCTAACTGACCAGTTCTCCAGCACAACATCCTTTTGGATTAACTTCGAACGTAAGTAAGACGGATATATATGCTCGGGGTTTTCATCCACCTCTCCATATGATTGTGAATTTCCAATGATAACTACTAGTTTTTTCCCGGGGTCTTTTGCTGCGCTGATATACTCGGGCCATGCACGTTTAGGATATATATTGCGCGATTGCTGTTTGGCTGTAGGAACAGCGTTGTAAGGATTAACCCACCAACAGACGAGGTTGACAAGAATACAGGCCAACAAAAATTTAAAGAATGGCGAGTTAAGCTGTTTAATCATTTGTTAATTAGATTGCATAAATCTTTTTGCCAACATAGTATTGCATTCTCTGTATAGAAAACTTGTGTCTTTGAAATTTTCATGCCGAAAAACATCTCCCTGCTCAAAGATATAACATCAAAGTTATTAATGAACCTCACTGTGCACCTCAGGGCGTTTTGTGTGTACGTTATGATTTTTTGATTGTGGCATCCCGTGTTGTTTTTTACCCTTCGCTTTGCTGTATAATTCAAGCGTTTCCATAACTGTCTTACGCCAGCTAAAGGTAAATGCACGTTGCAGGGAAAGTGTTGCCTTTTCATTTCTAAGTTCCCGGTCAAAATACACACTCTCCATTTGTATCATTATGCTGTCCACATTGGCAGGGTCTGCTTGATATCCTGTGCTGCCTACTACTTCAATCATGGAGCTGTTATTACCATAAATAACTGGGGTGCGGCAACTCATGGCCTCCAAAGGTGGTAATCCGAAACCTTCGTAGTAGGACACATAAGAGAGGGCCAATGCCCCAGAGTAGAGGTTGGGCAGGTCTTCATCAGCAACAAAACCTGTAAATAATATACGGGGGTTATTACGTATCTCAAGGGTGAATAGTTCATCATTGTTCCAACCGTTTTTACCTGCCACTACCAGATTAAGCTTGGTATCAGGGTGCTTATCGGTAAACTGCTTAAACGCCTTAATGGTGTTCACCAGATTCTTTCTGGGCTCCAGTGTTGACAAACAAAGTAAATATGGCACATCCGGAATTTTATAATTATCCAACGTACTACGAATTTTATCGTGGTTGGTTTGTTGCCTGAATTTTTTTCTGTCAGCAGCTTCATAAATTACCTGCGTTGCATTATCTGGGGTTTTTGTTTCCTTCAGGTAATCATGTTTAGTAGACTCAGAAATCGCGATTATTTCCGCTTCCTTATCAACAATAAACTTCATAGCTTCATTACAACAATCTATGTTCCGTTGGGTATGAAATTGCGGAAAATAGATGTGCGTCAAATCGTGCATTGTAATTACATAGTTCCCGGGAATGTCCTTAAACGCTTTATAATTCTGCATCACCGGCAAATGAATTACGTCATACTGACTGAGGTCTTTAATCTTCGATTTTAACCCGTACTTTCTCCTGCCTTGATTCCAATACGTGTTGAGTTTGAACCTGAACGGGTATTTCTTAATAAAATAAGCTGTGTGAAAATAAAGCTGGTAAACAGAACTTCTTTTTAGAAGCCGTGAAAGGTTTCTGATAGCTACTTTTAATTTTCTGTAATATTTTGCTCCTTTTATCTGGTCTGTAATTTCATCTTTGGAAATACCTGATGCTACCAGGCTTCGATACTCCATCAGGTGTTTTTCCAGCAGGGCATCTTTGTAGAAAAATCGTGCGCATGATTCCAGACTGTATATTTTGCCACCCACATAAATATCAATTTCCCAATTACTTTTAGGGGCCTGCACAACTTCGAGCATACCTTTCAACAACTCCATAAGGTATCTTTTGGCTCCTTCATTGTACCAAAGCAAAAGTTTTGAAGATTCAATAAGTACTTTAGTTTTACGGGGACTTTCCTGCAAAGGCAAATCCAGTTTTGAAATAACCAGACGGTCGGTATCCTGATGCAAAGGTGTGATTTCTCCACTGTAAGAGTAGCCAAGATGCTCCATCATTTCTCCGTGATAGCTCCAGAATAAATCGTGCATTTCTACACTCATATCATCACGCCACCCGCCTGCTTTTCCTTTGCGATAGAATTTTTTTGAATAATCTTCAATCTGCGCCCCTCCCAACAACTCCTCCGTACCATTTCCATACTGTGGTCGACCAAATTTAAGTTGTTCGAAAGTGGGAATCTTAGAGTAATCGGGTTCAGGTAGATTCATCAGCTTGCGTACCCTTTCAAAGGTGGCACGGCTATCAGAAATCAAATCTTCATAGCGAATAATGATATCAGACCTTTTTATCCATTGACGGCAATTTTCTGACCAGCCACCAAAATAGCTTCCATACTCCGCTACGATGGCCATTTTGAGATTCTCATTAAAATCACTACCCGGTGCAATGATATCTTTTCGCTGGTGAGCCATAGAAACCAATGCATCTCTGCCATCACGAACCAAATATATTGCGGGTATTGACTCATCTGCAGGTTCTACCTGCCAAGGCAGCATATGTGTTTTTACAATAGGGTATTTGGTGTAGTCTTCGTTGATTTTAACTCCGCGCACAGGATAATAATCATACGACTCCATGCCATATAATTCAAACATGGCATTTCGGAAAAACGTATTTCCTGACCTGGGGAAAGAAGCTAGCCAAATCATCTATATCCTGTTTGGTTTGTGCGTGTAAAAATATAAATAAACAACCAATATCTGCATGGCTAATTATTCCTGTCTTTTAAGGCCAAAGCATAAAGTTCCATATCAGCTTTGTTCCACTCTTCAATTTTCAGTTCTACTTCTTTATTTACCGAATATTTAGTTTTATCTGTCTCATTGTGGTGAATAGGCTTCAAATCAGCGGGCCAGCCAAGTTTCGCTGACATTAACTTTAAGTGTTCATCAAAATGCTCCACCAACCCTACAAAGTCATAATCCTGAAGAGAACTACCGCGAAGAAAAACCGACATTCTGTTTTTGTTATTGTCGTCACCGGCATACTCCAAAATGGTTCGTTGCATTTTACTCAGAATATCAATTTTGTTCTTTTCTTCCTGCAGGTAGTGTTTAAGCATACTGCACAGGTAAAAATAGTTGGAAACGGTTCTTTTTACGGGATGACGTAACCAGGTAATTTTTTTTACCCCAGCAGGCAACTGTACTTTTTGAATTAAATCAGCATAACAGAAATGACCGTGAATTACTTTAATGTGTGCCGGCAGTTTATCTCCTTTAATCAATTTTTGTTCTATGTATGCCTCCCCATTAATAATATCAAACCTCACTACTGCTTTTGCACCGTATACCTGCTTTAAAATACTCCGAAAAGATGTTCCGGCAGTTTTGGGTATATGAAGAGAAACCAATTGCAGGTTAGGTGCCTGTATCAAATGCATAATGTTTTAGATATAGATAGTTGGGTTGTTGCAAAGATAACATAAAATTAAGCCCTACTTACCATATACACGTAGCTTTCCCATAACTCTCCGGCACTTTTATCCTCCAACACCTGCACTACTTTTCCTCCGTTTTGTTCAATAAAAGAAATAAGCTCTTCTTTAGGTGTTCCGTACATCTCCATGCTGGCTCCGCCTGTTGCACTGTTCCTATTCAGCATAGCGTAAATTGAAACCGGAAGTGTTTTTTTGACAACCTCTTTCAACAAATGCATTAGTCCCTTTTTTTTCTGACCTAAATACCTGGCAGGCAACTGAAAATACGCAATGCCTTCAGGCGATAATAAGCGGATAAATTCTTTGATGTAGTTTCTGGAAAAACGCGGGTGCATGTGCTGCAACACAATCAATGAATAAATAAAATCAAATTCTCCGTTTTTGAATATGGAAAGATCATCTTTTTCATTCAGGTAATACGTACATTTATCTCCGTAGCTATTGTGCAAACGAGCCTGCTCAATCATAGAGGGCGCAATATCAACCCCCGCAGCTGAATTAAAATAGGTGCAAAGTGGTTGTGTTAAACGACCTATACCGCAACCAAAATCAAGTGCTTTATTTTGTGAAAGTGCAATACCGCATCGCTGAACGTTTTCCAATACCCTCTTAAAGTCGCTTACTCCTGTTTGAAAAAATTCGGATTCGTTCCAGCGATTACCACTTTTATCATCTTGCGTAAGAATGGCCCACATGGCATCGTGCTTGCCCATAGTATCCCAGTTCTGCTGCAATTTTTTTATATCCATACTAAACAGTCATTCCTGCAGCAATGGTTTCATTACTACCTTCATCAATTAAAATTAAGCTGCCTGTAAAACGATTCTTGCGGTAGGCGTCAAAAAGCAGGGGTTGTGTGGTTCTTAAACGCACTTTGGCAATATCATTCATATTTAACTGTTTATCGCTTTCATTGCGGTGCAGGGTGTTAATATCTATTTTGTGGTAAATTTCTTTTATCACACCTCTTACTTCGCGTGTATTCTGACGAATGTAAAATTTGGCTCCGGGTTGCAATGGCTTGGTGCCCATCCAGCAGAGTAACACATCCACATCCTGACTTACTTCGGGTTGATTGTGCAAGCGAACCAACATATCACCGCGACTGATATCTACATCATCTGTAAGTTCAATACTCACCGACATGGGCGGGAAAGCCTCCTGCACTTCTCCGTCACCGGTATGTATAGCCTTTACCTTGGTGGTTAAACCTGAGGGCAGCACAAGCAATTCGTCCCCTTTTCTGAAAATACCACTGGCCACCTGCCCTGCAAATGCCCTATAATCATGGTGTGCTGTATTGTGAGGACGAATTACGTATTGCACAGGAAAACGTGCATCAATGAAATTAAAATCGTTGTTGATGTGAAGTGTTTCGAGCAGATACATTAAAGTACTGCCTGAATACCACGGCATGTGTTCAGAGCGATCAACTATGTTATCACCCTGCAAGGCGCTGGTAGGAATAAAATTAATGTCGTGAATATCCAAACGGGAAGAGAATTCTTTAAAATCACTTACAATTTTATCAAATACCTGCTCACTGTAATCTACCAGATCCATTTTGTTGATGCATACGAGCAAATGAGGTATACCCAACAATGATGCAATAAAGGAGTGTCTTTTTGTTTGCTCGGTTATACCGTTGCGGGCATCTATAAGTACCAAGGCTAAATTAGCCATAGACGCACCGGTAACCATGTTGCGGGTATACTGCACATGACCGGGTGTATCAGCAATAATAAACTTGCGTTTAGGGGTAGCAAAATAGCGGTAAGCTACATCAATGGTAATGCCTTGCTCACGTTCGGCTTTTAAACCGTCAGTAAGCAAAGAAAGGTCAACATATGCTTTTCCTTTTTGTGTGCTGCTGCGTTTTACTGCCTCCAGCTGGTCTTCAAATATGGCTTTACTGTCATACAACAATCGCCCTATGAGAGTACTTTTACCATCATCTACATTGCCACAGGTTATAAATCTAAGTAGTTCCATGAAGTTGCTCTGTTAAAAATAACCCGCCTTTTTTCTGTCTTCCATAGCGGTATCACTTCGTTTGTCATCAAAACGGGTACCGCGCTCTGTGAATTTTGAAACGGTAATCTCGTCTATCACTTCATCTAGATTAGATGCATCAGACACCACTGCACCAGTGCAGGAAATGTCTCCGATAGTACGGAAACGTACTTGCATCTCGACAGCCTGCTCACCCGGTTTTAAGGGTATAAAATCAGCATGTGCCAAAATAACACCATCGCGTTGTAAGCAAAGTCTTTTGTGTGTAAAATAAATGGACGGCAATGGAATATTTTCCATGCGGATGTAATTCCATACGTCCATTTCTGTCCAGTTGCTTATAGGAAATACCCTGAAGTGTTCTCCGTATTGCTTACGTCCGTTATAAATGTTCCACAACTCAGGACGTTGATTTTTGGGGTCCCATTGCCCAAACTCATCGCGGTGGGAGAATATCCTTTCTTTGGCACGTGCTTTTTCTTCGTCTCGTCTGCCTCCGCCTATAGCCGCATCAAATTTATGTTGTTCCAGTGTATCAAGCAACGTTACAGTTTGCAATACATTCCTGCTAGCATTGTATCCTTTTTCTTCCTTCACCTTTCCCTTATCTATGCTCTCCTGAACAGAACCCACAATTAATTGTGCACCCAACTGCCTCACCCACTCGTCTCTGAAATCAAGTGTTTCCTGAAAATTGTGGCCGGTATCAATGTGAACTAACGGAAAGGGGACTGGTGCGGGATAAAAAGCTTTTTTTGCCAGATATGAAGTCAGAATAGAATCTTTTCCTCCTGAGAATAACAAAGCCGGTCTTTCGAACTGCGCAGCCACTTCGCGTAAAATATGAATGGATTCGTGTTCGAGTTGTTTCAGGTAGTTAATCTGGTATCCCATGCGCTAATCTAGTTTCAACAAAGGTGAAATGTAATCAATTACTTGTTTCACACTATCTTCAAGGTTATTATTTTCTGTTAATATAGTCAATTGCGGGTTAAGCGGAGACTCGTAAGGAGAATCAATACCTGTAAATTTCGAGATTTCACCTGCCCGTACTTTTTTGTATAGTCCTTTGGGGTCGCGGGCTTCACATGTTTCCAAACTACACTCCACATATACCTCAACAAATTTATCAGGGCCAATAGATTCACGCACCAGTTCACGGTCACTTTGAAAAGGTGAAATGAAGGCAGTAAGTACCACCAAACCTGCATCAGTCATCAGCTTGCACACCTCACCAACTCTGCGAATGTTCTCCACCCGGTCAGCATCTGAAAATCCTAAATCTTTGTTAAGACCCAAACGGGTATTGTCCCCGTCCAACAGGTAGGTATGAATATTCTGATTGTGTAATTCCTGCATTACTGCATTGGCCAAAGTGGATTTACCCGACCCTGAAAGCCCTGTGAACCAAATGCATAAACTTCGGTGGCCATTGAGTTGCTCCCGTTGCTCTACATTGATACTTTGAGTATGATGATGTACATTCAGATTCATTCACCCGCAAAGGTAATCGGTTAGAGTTAAATCACCTTATCACATAAAAGTGGTAACCGAAATGCTTTGGCAGTCTGCTGCGCTCAGTATGATTAAAGGCTATTTAACTTGAAGAAAAATAAAACCCTAGCAGTCATTAAATTACGCACTAATCCCGGAGAAGGTTGATACCCCTTCAGCCCGTTAGTATGTCAATACTCCTTCAGGAGAATGAATAGTAAGTTGCTTTTTGCCTGCTGCTTCTACGTAACCCACCACCTGCGCTTCTACTCCAAAACTTTGGCTGATGGAGATCAAATCGTTGGCTATGGTTGGCGGCACGTACAATTCCATGCGGTGCCCCATATTAAAGGTGCGGTACATTTCCCTCCATTCAGTTCCTGATTGTTGCTGAATCATGTCAAACAAATACGGCACAGGAAACAGGTTATCTTTAATAATATGTACATTATCAGTAAAATGCAGCACCTTGGTTTGACCGCCACCGCTGCAATGCACCATGCCGTGAATTTGCGAGCGGTGTTCCAGCAAAATTTTATGAATGACCGGAGCATAGGTGCGTGTAGGAGAAAGTATAAGCTGACCAACATTTACCGGGGCATCTTTCCATTTATCAGTTAAGGATAGAGAACCGCTGTAAACCAATTCATCAGGAACCAACGCATCAAAACTTTCCGGATACTTTTTGGCATAATCATGTTTCAAAGCATCATGACGGGCGCTGGTTAAACCGTTGCTCCCCATTCCACCGTTGTAGATGTCTTCATATTCGGCCTGTCCGTAGGAGGCCAAACCTACAATTACATCACCGGGCTGTATGGTGTGGTTGCTGATTACGTCACTTCTTTTTATTCGGGCTGTAACGGTACTGTCAACAATTATGGTTCGAACCAAATCACCCACATCAGCAGTTTCTCCACCGGTAGAGCGTATATCCATCCCATAACTCCGCATTTTTTCGAGAAACTCTTCTGTACCGTTAATAATGGCCGAGATAACTTCACCCGGAATTAAGTTTTTGTTTCGACCAATGGTGGATGAAAGTAAAATGTTCTGCGTAGCACCTACACATAACAAGTCATCCGTGTTCATCACAATAGCATCCTGGGCGATGCCTTTCCACACGCTCATGTCACCCGTTTCTTTCCAATAGAGGTAAGCCAATGATGATTTGGTTCCTGCACCATCAGCGTGCATTACTATAGCGTGCTCTTCGCTGCCTGATAAATAATCCGGCACTATTTTGCAAAAGGCTTTAGGAAACAAACCTTTGTCAATGTTCTTGATTGCATTGTGTACATCTTCTTTCTGAGACGACACTCCTCTTTTGGCATAACGATCCATGTGCTGCAAAAGTAGTAAATTTTAGTTGCCCGTTGAAAACACATAAATTCAGGAAACTTCTCTTCATATAGTAAGCCCGTGGTTACCATTTCAAGATTAAGATTCAACATTACCTCAGTGAAGATTATCTTCGCAGCATGATTTTGCATGAACCAGCGATTATTTCGGAAGACCTGCTTGAAAAAAACTTTATCTGCGATTTAGATAAATGTAAAGGTGCCTGCTGCATTGAGGGTGATTCAGGCGCTCCGGTTACAGAGGAAGAAATTACTTTGCTCGAAAACGAGTTCGATGCTATTGAACCTTTTTTAACGGAAGCGGGCGCAAAAGCTATTCGCAAAAAAGGTGTATACGAAACTGATAAGCGGGATGGAGAAAAACTTACCACCTGCCTGCCCACCGGAGAATGTAATTTTGCGGTACGTGAAGAAAACGGAGTGCTGGGCTGTGGCATAGAAAAAGCCTGGAAAGCCGGAAAAACAACCTTCCGCAAACCGATATCCTGCCACTTATATCCCATTCGCGTTAAAAAAGTAGGTGAATACGAGGGACTCAATTACCACAAGTGGAACATTTGTAAGCCTGCTTGTAAACTTGGCGACCAGCATCAAGTGCCTATCTATCAATTTCTGAAGGAAGCACTGGTACGTAAATTCGGTAAGAAGTGGTATGCCGATTTGGAAGAAATTGCTGAAGCATATTATATTCAAAAGAAGGCGGGAGAGTTTTAGTAAACTGGCAGAAAACAACTCTTTGAGTCTGCTGAACGCCCTTTTAATGTAACCTCTTGTTTCAGAAGCAGGCAAAACTATACAAATGGCAAAATCTCACATCCGTAAATAATTAGGTTGAAAACACGGCATTTTTACCTTTATTTGTACAAACGGGAAGCTGGGGGAGTAAATACAAATCACTGTTTTTCTGAGATTTACAAAATATGAGCAATTATGCTCTGATATTGTTACAGGAAAAAAGCTCAGAGGTTTGCTTATTCAAATTTTACCCATATCTTTGCCGTCCCAAAATTTAAGACGTTTGTTGTGGATACTTTAAGTTACAAAACAATTTCAGCCAACAAAACCACTGTCGATAAGAAGTGGTTAGTGGTAGATGCCGAAGGACAAACCTTAGGCCGGTTTGCCAGTAAATTGGCTAACATTTTACGCGGTAAACACAAGCCGGGTTTCACCCCCCATGTGGATTGCGGTGATAACGTGATTGTGATTAATGCTGAAAAAATCCGTTTTACGGGTAAAAAGCTGGAAACAAAAGAGTATGTATTTTACTCCGGTTTCCCAGGCGGTCAGCGTTTTGAATCAGCCAAAAACCTGTTAGCACGCAGACCTACCTATGTGGTAGAAAAAGCTGTAAAAGGTATGTTACCCAGAAACCGACTGGGCGAACAGATTTTCGGTAATCTGTTTGTTTATGCAGGACCCAACCATCCTCATGCGGCACAACAACCTCAACTTTTAAAATTCTAAGCGATGGAAGTGACGAATAATATCGGACGTAGAAAAACAGCTGTAGCTCGTATTTACATGACTGCCGGAAGCGGACAGTTTGTTGTAAACGGCAAAGATTACAAAGAGTATTTCCCTACCCTTACTTTGCAGGCTCGTCTGGAAAAACCTTTTGTTTTAACCAGCACCCAAGGTCAATATGATATTAAAATCAATGTTGACGGTGGTGGTGTAACCGGACAGGCAGATGCGATTAAGTTGGCAATTGCCCGCTCATTGGTTGAAATCAATGCTGAATACAAACCATTATTGAAAACTGAAGACCTGCTTACCCGTGACCCTCGTATGGTGGAACGTAAGAAGCCAGGTCAGAAGAAAGCACGTAAGCGTTTCCAATTCGTAAAACGTTAATAGTTTCACAAGGATGTCAAATATCACAACAGAACAATTACTGGATGCCGGAGTACACTTCGGTCACCTTACCCGTAAGTGGAACCCAAAAATGGCTCCCTACATTTTCATGGAGAAAAACGGTATTCACATCATTGATTTGAATAAAACCACCGTTAAACTTGATGAAGCAGCCAACTCGCTAAAAAATATTGTTAAGTCAGGTCGTAAAATCCTTTTCGTAGCTACCAAAAAACAAGCTAAAGAACTGGTTGCTGCCGAAGCTCAACGTGTAAATATGCCTTTCGTTACTGAGCGCTGGTTAGGTGGTATGTTAACCAACTTCGCAACTGTACGTAAGTCAATCAAAAAAATGCAGAACATTGACAAACTTGCTTCAGATGGTACTTATGCCAATATCTCGAAGAAAGAGCGTTTAATGTTTGACCGCGAGAAAATCAAATTACAACGTTTGTTCGGAGGTATTGCCGATTTGAACCGTCTTCCTGCTGCTTTGTTTATCGTTGACATTAAACGTGAACACATTGCAGTAGCTGAAGCTCAACGTTTGAATATCCCTACTTTTGCTATTGTAGATACTAACTCTGATCCTACTTTAGTTGACTACGCTATTCCTGCAAACGATGATGCAGCAAAATCTATTGCTCTTATCACCAAGCACATCACTGATATGATTGCTGAAGGACTGAGCGAGCGTAAGCGTGAGAAAGACGAAGTGGAAAAAGAAGGTGAGACAAAAGCCCGCGCTGAAAAAGAAGAAGCAGAAGCATAAATTATAACAACCGCAACACACTACTGTTGCAAAGTATATAAAAAGGTTTAACTGCTCCACGGTTAAACCTTTTTTTTAAATAATAAAAATCAATTTTGAATATGAGTACAATAACCGCCTCTGACGTAAACAAACTCAGACAAATGACAGGTGCAGGAATGATGGACTGTAAGAAGGCCCTCACAGAAAGCAATGGAGATTTTGATGCTGCCATTGACTACCTGCGTAAAAAAGGACAAAAGGTATCCGCTAATCGCTCCGATAGAGAAGCGAAAGAAGGAGCTGTAATTGCCAAAACAAGTGCCGATTTTAAAACCGGAGTAATTGTGCAGTTGAGCTGTGAAACCGATTTCGTTGCTAAGAATGAGGATTTTGTTGCTTTTGCTAATCAGTTAACCGATTTAGCCTTGGCCAACAAATGTGCCGATGCCGATGCATTAAAAGCTTTGAGCATGGACGGTGCCACTGTTGGTGATAAAATCATCGAGCAAGTAGGTAAAATAGGCGAAAAGATAGACGTGGTTAACTACGTTTTTCTGCAAGGCGAAAATATTGTTCCTTATATCCATGCAGGAAACCGCATTGGTGTATTGGTAGTATTAAATAATGCCCGCAACGAAGCCAACCTTGTAGCCGGTAAAGATGCAGCCATGCAAATTGCCGCCATGAATCCTATGGCTTTGGATAAAGACGATGTAGATCCTTCTATGATTGCCCGTGAAATTGAAATAGGTAAAGACCAGGCTCGCGCTGAAGGCAAACCTGAAGCTATGTTAGAAAAAATTGCTCAGGGTAAATTGGGTAAATTTTACAAAGAGTCAACACTGCTCAATCAGGAGTTTGTGAAAGACGGCTCTAAAACAGTTGGGCAAATGTTAGATGCCGCTGAAAAAGGCCTCACCGTTACCGCATTTAAAAGAGTAGCCTTAGGCTAAGTTGAATATTTAAAAATCCCGACTTTGAGGTCGGGATTTTTTTTGCACTTTTGTTAAATTAAATCAATCCTGAAATGAAATACAAACGCATCCTGCTGAAATTAAGTGGTGAGTCGCTGATGGGTGATCAACCTTACGGCATTGACCCGAAAATTCTCGAACAATATGCCCGTGACATTAAAGCTGTTGTGGGAATGGGAGTAGAATTAGCCATTGTGATTGGCGGAGGGAATATTTTCAGAGGAGTACAAGGCGTTCAGGGTGGATTGGTTGACCGTGCACAGGGTGATTACATGGGCATGCTTGCCACAGTAATTAATTCAATGGCATTGCAAGGTGCATTAGAGCGTCATGAAATTAAAACACGACTGCTATCGGCCATTAAAATGGAGCAGATTTGTGAACCATTTATTCGCAGAAGAGCTATGCGTCACCTGGAAAAAGGACGTGTAGTGATTTTCGGTGCCGGAACTGGTAACCCTTACTTTACTACTGATACCGCAGCCTCTTTGCGTGCCGTGGAAATTGAAGCCGATGTGGTGCTGAAAGGTACCCGTGTAGATGGTATTTATACCGCTGACCCTGAGAAAGACAAAACAGCTACCCGTTACGAGAAAATTTCATTCACTGAAGTGTATGAAAAGAACCTGAATGTAATGGATATGACTGCCTTTACCTTATGCCAGGAAAACAAGCTCCCCATCATTGTTTTCGACATGAATAAAACGGATAACCTGCTCAAGCTGGTAAAAGGAGAAGCAATCGGAACGCTTGTAAGCTAAATAGATTTTAAGTGTTAGCTTAACACATTAATTGCTGCAATTTGATGCAGCATATTTTGCACTTTTGAATGCTGCGGGTATACTTATAGTTGCTTAGAAAACGTTAATTGCTCTCTATGTGGCACCTCATCCGCATTCGATTGATTCAACTGTACCGTATGCTCAACGGCTCAGTATTTTTTCTTTTACTGACTGGTTTGCTTGTTTTATCAGCCTTCTTTGTATGCTATAATTTTGCAGAAAAAACTGAAGAAAGTGAAATTTTGGTTGCACTTATAGTTGTACTCATTTACACCATTCACGTGCAGCGGAATGATCTTAATTTTGTATACCATCACCTGCTAAAACCTTTTACTGCTATAGTAATCGAGTACACTTTTTATTCCTTGCCCGTTCTCGCAGCACTTCTGCTTCAACAAAAATTCATTGCGGCTGGTATTGTAATAAGTGTTTTACTTTTAATCCCATTCTACAAGCCTGTAAAAAACACCAATACCTCGTTGCCTCATTTGAGCAGACTCATTCCCGCCAAACATTTTGAACTTCTCAGTGGAGTGCGCGCGAACTGGAAATGGATGCTGCCATTATATCTGGCCTGCATAGGACTGTGCTGGGTGAGAATTCTACCGTTGCTACTACTTTGGTTTCTCATCATGACGGTAACTTCGTGGTATACCATTTATGAACCATTACACATGCTTCGGGCACAAGGACTCAATGCACGAAAAATCATCCTGGGCAAATGTCTCCAGCATGGTGGTTTGCTATTCATGTTTCAGGCCCCAGTTGTGGTGCTACAGGTTATTTTTCAGCCTGATTTGTGGTGGATGGCTTTGTTTTATATTCCTATGCTGTGGTGCATTATTGCGCTATCCATATGTTTAAAATACAGTACCTATTCAGCTTCTGAAACCCAAAGTGCCAATAATATTATCATGTCTTTAGTATCGCTTGGCGTTTTACTACCTTTTATACTGCCTGTACCTGTGCTTATGCTGGTTGTATATTATAGAAAAGCCGTTCATAACCTCACCTTATACGTATATGCTCAAGATTGAAGAATTAAATGTAAGCTATAATACAGCTCCTGTTCTGCAAAATGTGAATGCTCAGTTTGCAACGGGAAACGTCACCGGTATTATCGGATTAAACGGTGCCGGCAAAACTACATTATTCAATAGTATAGCCGGCATTATAAAAATTCAAAGTGGCCGTTTGCTATTGAACGGCAACCCACTCCATCATAAACATATTGCATACCTGGAAACAGTCAACTATTTCTATCCACTGCTTACAGGGAGAGAATACTTATCGGTTTTTGACCAAACCAATATAAGGTACAAGGAAGAAAATCTGAAACTGCTTTTACATCTCCCGTTGAATGAACGTATCGAGAACTACTCTACCGGAATGCGAAAAAAACTGGCGTTAATGGCTCTGTTAAAACAAGAAAAAAGCGTTTACATATTTGACGAACCCTTTAATGGTCTTGATTTGGAGTCTAATAAGCTACTCGAATTGATGATTAATAATCTGAAAGAACAGGGAAAGACAATCCTGTTATCCTCACACATACTTGACCCGTTACTGCAAGTTTGTAACACTATCCTGTTGCTGGAACAAGGTCGTTTTGTTAAATCATATTCACCGGACGAATTCCATACTATTGAAGAGGCCTTATTCAGTCACTACAAAAAACAGGCAGCACAACAACTTCAGCACTCCATGTAAGCTATCGGTATACAAATAATATAGGTGCTGCCAACTCGACTTACCTTAAAAACAAAAGGCGACTCTGTTTAGAGCCGCCCTTGTTTTTATTTATCGGTTTAGGATAAAGTCTGGTGGTTAGTTTACTTTTATTATTCTAACTGTTTTGTTGAATTCACCGTGTTTAATCTGAGCGAAGAAAATACCCTGTGGTAAATTCTCACCTACACTAAACTCTACGTTGCGTTCCAGTCCTGATTTAGTAAACATTAGTTTGCCTGTTGCATCATATACAGTTATTTCAACTGCTGCATCAAATGAACTTTCTACAATGAAGTTGAATACTGAACTACTTGGGTTTGGATAAACTACCAGGTCTACGTCTCCCAACGAAGTTTCTTCACTGTACATATCTCCTACTGCATTCTCACCTTTCAGGCTTCCGCAGGTTACATTACATGCACCTAAACGGTCACCGGCATGGTTGCCTAAGTGTGAGCTTACCGCACTTACACTAATGTTTAATGTTTGCGGGTTGTTGCTGTTACCCGGAGGTACGTGGCAAAGGTATACTTTAGGATTGCTGGCACTTCCGCCTGAAGCTCTGGCATCAATTACACACATTACAACACTGGCTGATGTAATACATCCGTAGCTGTTGGTAACAGTTACCGTTTTGGTGTAGTTACCTTGAGCTGTGGGAGCAAATACTGTAGACTGACAATTGGTGCAGCTAAGATTAGATGCTGTAGACCAGTTGTAAGTAAACGATGAACCTCCGCTTGGTGTTGTGCTAAGGGTGGCACTTTGTGAACCATAGCCCAGGTAGATGGTAGTTGCAACTCCGCCTGTATAGGTGTTGTTGGCCGGAGTAACCGTAATATTGGAAGTAGTTGGGATGGTACCTACAACATTCACTGTAGCCGTGCAAGTTGATGTATTACCATTGTTATCTGTTACCGTTAAAGTAACAGTGTTGTTGCCAATGTTTGCACAAGTAAATGTGTTAGGCGAAACAGTTATACTGGCAATTCCACATGCATCATTCGATCCGTTGTTTACCTGTGATGGTGTAAGAGATGCTGCACCATTTACCAATGTAACGGTTGCATTTTTACAAATGGCCTGAGGAGCTACGTTGTCAACAACCGTTACGGTTGCTGTACCTGTTGAAGTATTTCCGTTTACGTCTACTACAGTTAAAGTAACAGTGTTAGCTCCAACGTTAGAACAATCAAACGAAGTTTTGCTCAACGTGCGTGAAGCGATACCGCAAGCATCTGAACTACCATTGTCAATGTCAGTTACTGATATAGAAGCTGAACCGCTGGCACTAAGATAAATTGTCTTGTTTTGTGTTGTTACGCTTGGTGCAGTGTTGTCAACTACTGTTACGGTGGCTGTACCTGTATTGCTGTTGCCGTTTACGTCTACTACAGTTAAAGTAACAGTGTTAGCTCCAACGTTAGAACAATCAAATGAAGTCTTGCTCAGCGTGCGTGAAGCGATGCCACATGCATCTGAACTACCATTGTCTATATCAGTTACTGATATAGAAGCTGAACCGCTGGCGCTAAGATAAATTGTCTTGTTTTGAGTTGTTACTGAAGGAGCAACATTATCAACTACGGTTACGGTTGCAGTGCCTGTTGAAGTATTTCCGTTTACGTCTACTACAGTTAAAGTAACCGTGTTAGCTCCAACGTTTGTGCAATCAAACGAAGTTTTGCTCAGCGTGCGTGAAGCAATGCCGCAAGCATCTGAACTACCATTGTCAATGTCAGCTACTGATATAGAAGCTGAACCGCTTGCGCTCAGGTTGATGGTTACGTTTTGTGTTGTTACGCTTGGTGAGGTGTTGTCAACTACTGTTACCGTTGCTGTACCTGTTGAAGTATTTCCGTTTACATCTACTACAGTTAAGGTTACAGTGTTTGAACCAACGTTTGTGCAATCAAACGAAGTTTTGCTCAGCGTACGTGAAGCGATACCACATGCATCTGATGAACCGTTGTCGATATTAGCTACTGCAATTGAACCTGTACCGTTTGCGGCAAGTGTCAATGTATAGTTCTGTGTAGTTACGCTTGGTGCAGTATTGTCAACTACAGTTACTGTGGCAGTTCCTGTATTGCTGTTACCATTTACGTCTACTACAGTTAAGGTTACGGTGTTTGAACCAACGTTTGTGCAATCAAATGAAGTCTTGCTCAGCGTGCGTGAAGCAATACCGCAAGCATCTGATGAGCCGTTGTCGATGTCAGCTACTGCAATTGAACCCGTGCCGTTGGCAGCAAGTGTCAATGTATAGTTCTGTGTAGTTACGCTTGGTGCGGTGTTGTCAACCACGGTTACTGTTGCTGTGCCGGTGTTGCTGTTGCCGTTTACGTCTACTACAGTTAAGGTTACTGTATTAGCTCCTACGTTAGAACAATCAAACGAAGTTTTGCTCAGGGTGCGTGAAGCGATACCACAAGCATCTGAACTACCATTGTCTATATCAGCTACTGCAATTGAACCTGTGCCGTTGGCAGCAAGTGTCAATGTATAGTTCTGTGTAGTTACGCTTGGTGCGGTGTTGTCAACCACGGTTACGGTTGCAGTACCTGTGTTGCTGTTTCCGTTTACATCTACCACAGTTAAAGTTACTGTGTTAGCTCCAACGTTAGAACAATCAAATGAAGTTTTGCTCAGGGTGCGTGAAGCGATACCGCATGCATCTGAACTACCGTTGTCGATGTCAGTTACTGCAATTGAACCTGTGCCGTTGGCAGCAAGTGTCAATGTATAGTTCTGTGTTGTTACGCTTGGTGCGGTGTTGTCAACTACTGTTACCGTTGCTGTGTTTGTGTTGCTGTTGCCGTTTACGTCTACTACAGTTAAGGTAACTGTGTTAGCTCCAACGTTGGTGCAATCAAATGAAGTTTTGCTCGGTGTGCGTGAAGCAATACCACATGCATCTGATGAACCGTTGTCGATGTCAGTTACTGCAATTGAACCTGTGCCGTTGGCAGCAAGTGTCAATGTATAGTTCTGTGTTGTTACGCTTGGTGAGGTGTTGTCAACTACTGTTACGGTGGCTGTGCCCGTGTTGCTGTTGCCGTTTACGTCTACTACAGTTAATGTAACCGTGTTAGCTCCAACGTTAGAACAATCAAACGAAGTTTTACTCACCGTGCGTGAAGCTATGCCACAAGCATCTGATGAACCGTTGTCGATGTCGGTTACTGCAATTGAACCTGTGCCGTTGGCAGCAAGTGTCAATGTATAGTTCTGTGTAGTTACGCTTGGTGCAGTGTTGTCAACAACTGTTACCGTTGCAGTGCCAGTGTTGCTGTTGCCGTTTAAGTCTACCACAGTTAAGGTAACCGTGTTAGCTCCAACGTTAGTGCAATCAAATGAAGTTTTGCTCAAAGTGCGTGAAGCAATACCGCAAGCATCTGATGAACCGTTGTCGATATTAGATACTGCTAATGATCCTGCTCCATTTGCACCAAGATATAAGGTGTAATTTTGCGTATTAACTGTGGGTTTGATAGAATCTATAATAGTAACAGTTGCTGTACAACTTGCATCCTTGTTGAAGGAATTATATACTGTTAACGTTACCGAGTTAGCTCCTACGTTACTGCAATCAAAAGTGTTCTTGCTCACTGTTCTGTTGGAAATACCAACCAAACTGTAACTTCCGTTATCAATTGCTGAAGGTGTTAAAACAACATTACCCGCTGCATTAAGATACAACGTTGCATTTTTACATAAAGCAACCGGTGCCGGTTCAATTACATACACGTTGGTAGTACATCTCGATATATTGTTTGATCCATCTGTTGCAGTCACTATAACTGTGTTGTTTCCAACATTAGCCGCAGTAAATGAAGATATACTCAGAGAGATAGATGGGTTACCGCAGTTATCAGCAGAAGCTGCTACTACATTTGATGCTGTAATGGTAGCTGTACCACTGGCATTTAGAAGAACGGTGTCTGTTTTGCAAGTAACCGTAGGTTTAATGGTATCGCCCACCCAAACCGTTACAGGTGCTGATGTTGCTGAACAATTATTAGCGTCTGTAACAGTAACAGAATAGTTACCTGATGAGGTTACTGTAAGTGTTGATCCTGTAGTATTGTTACTCCACAGATATGAAGAAGCTGCTGAAGATGTCAACAACACACTGCCACCCGGACAGAATGAGGTTGAGCCTCCCGCTGAAATACTTGCAGTAGGTAAACTATTTACGGTAGCAGTAACTGCAGTACGTGTGCTTGATTTACATCCGGTAGTTGTGTTTCTGGTCTCCGCATAATAAACTGTAGTTGCTGAAATTGCAGGTGTGGTATAATTAATTGTACCACTGGCCAAAGGAGATCCTCCTGTAGCATTTGCATACCAGTCAACTGTGTTGCCTGCTGTTACTGAAGCCGAAACTGTAACTGAACCGGTGCTGCAACGGGCTGCATTGTTAGCTGTAGGTGCAGCAGGCAATGCATTAACAGTAACTGTTTTCGAAACTGTTGTACTACATCCCGCAGCAGTTGTTCCGGTTAATGAATATGTGGTAGTTGTGGTAGGACTTACTGTTTTTGAAGCAGTAGTGTCTCCGCCAGGTGTCCATGACCATGAAGCAATGCTTGAACCGCTACCTGCATAAGTTACTGTAACTACAGCAAAGCTGTTGTTAAGCGCTGCTGTTTGAATAAAGCCCATGCACGTGTTTACATTACCTATATAGAATGTATTGGTAGATCCGCTATTGTAATTAGGATTAGCAAAATTCAAGGTAACATTCGAAGCCGTTGAAGAAGCCTGTCCTGCGCATTGGCACCATCCCGGTGTTTGTGCAAATGACGGTCCTGCAACTGAGTTCAAAGTTGTTGTGTGTGTAAATCCGTTGTGACACTCTACCCCAATAGCGAAAGTAATCTGAACATTGGTTACAGATCCTGTGCCTATATCCACCCAGCTAAATCCGGGTGATTGGCTACTGCAACCATTATAGTATGAACCTGTAGCACAACTAGAGCCTTGGTTGATAAGATTGCTTAATGCAATATTGTAGGTACGTGTGGTAGCAACGTTATTGCTGCCGGTTAAAGTAAGCGGACTGCCTGCGCAGGTTACCGCAGTTGCCGGTGCAATAGAAAGTGATGGGTTAGTATTGATAGTTACCACTTTTGCTGCCGAGGTCTTAGAACAACCATTGGAGGTAACTATTAATGTATAGCTTCCTGCCGTTGTAGCTGTATAGTTAGAAGAGGTTGCTCCGCTGATGGTGCTTCCGTCTTTACGCCATACATAAGTTAATCCGCTACCTGTATTTGCATTTAGTAGTAATGACCCGCCTGTACAAAATGCGTCTGACGCAGAAGTAATAGTTGATGCCGGTAATGGCTTCACCGCAACTGATGTTGAAACATCATCACGACATCCGTTTGCTCCCGTTCCTTTTACAGTATATGTACCACTGTCACTCACCTGAAGATTACTTTTTGATGTATTCTGCGTAGTTGCTGCAAAACTGTTCGGGCCCGACCAGATGTATGAAACTGCACCTGAAGCACTCAGGTTAACTGTTCCGCCTTCACATACCGGACCATTATTGGTTGCTGTTAGTACAGGAAGTGCATTCACTGTAACACTTGTAGAACCTGTACCTGAACAATTCTGTGCATTCACCACCGTTACCGTGTAAGTTCCGGCCATGGCTGCAGTTGCATTTAGAATAACAGGGTTCTGCTGAGTTGATGTAAATCCGTTAGGACCTGTCCACGAATAAGAAACTCCTCCGTTGGCATACAGTTTAATCGTATCACGAACACAAACCGGTCCGCCATTTGAGGTTTGAATTGACAACCCACTCACATGAACTGTTTGTGTACAGGTTTTGGTATTGTTGTTAACGTCAGTTACGGTCCATACCACATTGGTAGTACCAATAGGATATGAGCCACTTGCGTTTCCGGTGTTGTTGAAATTATTGACAACTGATGCTACACCGCAATTATCTGCCGTTGAAGGTGCAGCTATGTTAACATTTGCTGAACAAGATCCTGAATCAGGACCTACTGAAACATTAGAAGGGCAAATAATTACCGGCTTCACAGTATCGTAAACAGAAAGATTAATTGTTTGAGCCGAAGTTGCGCAATTTCTTGCATCACGTACTACCAGATTATATGTACCGGAAGTAAGATTCTGGAAACTGTTACCTGTTACAAACAAAATTCCGTTGTTGATGGAATAGTTATACGGAGTTGTTCCTCCTGTAGCGCTGAACACTATTGAACCATCCGAAGTACCCTGACAAGATGTACCTGTAGGAGTATTGGTTTGTGCCAGAACACCTGAAGGCTGAGTGATTGTAACTGCTGTAGCACTGGTAGTGCAGTTGATTGAATCTTTTACTTTCACCTGGTAAGTACCCGGTGCCAGATTAGTAAATGCACCTGAGCTTACGTAAGTAGTTCCGTTATCAATAGAGTATTGTAATGGTTGAACTCCGCCTGTTGCAGTAATGGTAATTGAACCATCACCTGTTCCAAAACACTGAACATTACTACTTGCTATTGATCTGCTGATGTCAGAAACACGGATTGTTTTGCTCACTGTTGCAGGACATCCTCCCGAATCAAGGTACTGAAGTGTTACCTGATATGTACCACCGGTAGTGTAAGTTTTACTCGGGTTCTGCACTGTAGTAGTAGTGAAATCACCAAAGTTCCATTTGTAACCTGTTACGGTTTGAGCAGGTGAACCCGCTGTGAAATTAATTGTTGTACCTAAACAAACATCAACTGCTGATGCTGAGAAAGGCACCGCTGAAATGTAGGAAGGTGTATTGATAGCAACCACATTTTGTGTTAAGAAACAACCTGCCGAATCCGTTACTTTAACGGTGTAGGTGCCCGGTATCAGATTGCTGATGCCCGGAGTAGTTTCAGTTGTTGACCACAAATAACTGTAGGGTGAAATACCACCGGTTACTGAAGTAACTGTTGCTGTACCGTTGTTGTTGGAAGTACAACTTACATCGGTAGTGCTTACTGTAACATTCAGACTTGGAGGAGTTGTAAAATTCCAACCGGTGTTGTTGCTGATATTATTACTGTAGTTGGCGTTAAAAGTGGCATCACCTTGTGCTTTGATATCTGTAAGATTAAGGAAAGTGGCATTAACAACACCACTTGTTTTAGTAAATGTGGCTTGTGTGCCTGCAGTTGAAGATTTAATGTTAATCAGATTTGCGCAGGTACCATTAGCCACCAGTTGATTCATATTCTGATTAGCTGACTCTACAGATAGCGTAAGACCTTTTTCTACTTTAAGTGTATTAAAGGTATTTGAACCTGCAAGAGAAGCAGCCAATGTACCCGTAGTAGTAAAAGTTACGTTATTGTAGGTAAGGTTGTTACCGTAGAATGCTGAAGAACTTCCTGTTCCTGTCATTACAATAGTAGATGTTCCTTCCACCAACTGTGCGTTGGTAAGTGTGGCCGGATTCCAGCTACCGTTCAAAACAGTTACCGTTGAGCTTCCCAGTTGCAATGAACGTGTGTTGCTTGTGGTACTGTTGAAGTTCTTTGTATTGATGTCTTTATTATTTGATATTAATGTTCCGTTATCAAAATTCAGGTTGTTGGATACATTTAACGGATTCAAAAGTTTCCATGCTCCTGCTCCTGAGTTTCCACCGATGAAGCTAACATTGGTCATGCTCTTGCCTCCGCTGTTCAACACGTGGCCCGTATCTGAAGCCATAAACTTCCACTCACCGGTAAAATTCTGGTTCATGTTAGAAATCAGTTCCAGATCACCGTATACACGAATTTCTGTATTTCCGGTAAAAGTAGGATTGTATGTTGCTGATCCCCATTTCATGTCGCGAACATTAACTGTTGATACGTCAACATTTACTGTACGACCACCTGTAGTAAATGAGTTGGCATCAAAGTACACATCATCATTTGCTCCGGGAACTGTAGTTTGGAAAGTGGTACCTCCTGATGAAGTAGCCCAGTGATTAGCATAATCTGACCAGTTACCGTTATCACCTACCCAATAGAACGCGTTACATGAACTGAAGTTCCAGTTGGTATTGTTACCTAAGTTAACGCTGCTTGCACCGGCAAAGAAGGTAGTTTGTATACCACCTGAACCATTTGGCAATCCGCTTGCTTTAATGTCCTGCATCAATACAAAATCAAGACAAACTTTTCCTGATGGTTTGTAAAGTGTTGCCTGTGTACCCTGTGTTTGTGATTTTACAATTACAGGATAACTTCCGTTACCAAGAGCAAGCAAACTATTTACTGTTTGAGTAGTTGATGCTCCAAGTAATAAGCGTGTACCCAACCCGGCAGCAATTAATGAATTGAAACTGTTGTTTTGATTCAGACTCAGGTAAGGACCACCGTTTCCGGTAGAAGTTACTGTAAGGTTATTAAATGTATTCGCTCCCTGATAGGTAACAGTAGGAATATTGGTAGTGGCATTATTGAAATTGTAAGTAACGTCATTAAATACGTTTGAACCTGAGAAGGTAATAGCAGGCCACCCGATGGTACTTAATGTTACGTTACGGAAGGTGTTGTTGTCATAAACCTCGATAGTAGGTCCGCTTAATCCGTTATTGTAGGTGTGGTTAAATTGTACATCCTTAAATGTTTTATTTCCACCATACAAACGGTTAGTATTATTGTATGAATTGGTAAACTTGATATTTGTACCGCTCATCATCGCAGTGGGTAGTGAAGAGAACCTCACTTCATGACTAGCATAGATGGTATCAGTACCGGTGAAATCAAGTGTAATTCTAGAGTCATTGTAGTCATTGGTAATTGAACGGGCATTTACCTGATAACCCGCAGAAATAAATTTACCTGAACGCAGGTAAAGTTCATCTGTTACTGTAAGGTTATTCTGTAAAGTCCATTCACCAAGATATCCGCCTTCTCCGTAGAACTGTGCGCGGTACATTTTAACACCGTTGGTATTTATTGTATTTCCGTTTTTGCGCGAATCAAAATATACAAATCCGGTTTGTTGCCATGTAAGATTTGGTGCAAGAACCATAGATCCGTAAACGTGCAATTCATAGCCTCCTGAAAAACGGGGGTTATTTACGTTGTTCCAAACCATGTTATTGCAATATCCGTTTACGTTAAGATTCACTGTTTGGTTGGCTGCGGTAAATGAATTCACATCAAAGAACACATTGTCGCCTGCACCAGGTAAACAACCGGCCGGACTTCCACCGCTGGTATTTGACCAGTGGTTTACATCGTTCCAGTTACCTGCACCTGCTACCCAATAGTAGTTAGTAGGTGTGCTGCTCATGGTCCAGTTGGTTACGTTACCCAATAACACAGAATTTGTTCCTGAGTAAGTGCCTCCACCGTTTAATTTCAAATCAGCAATGTTAGCGTAAGTCGCAACAGCCCATTTAACATTATTCAATGTAGCCTGATTACCTGCCGACATAGAACCAACACTGGTTCTGTATAAACAGGTACCGTTAACAATCAACGTATCGATTGTACAAGCGTATGATGGATTGAATTTGAATGTACCCAGATTATTAATAGTAAGTTTTTTAGCCACAATAGGGTAATACAAATCCAAGCGGGGAAGGTTGGCTCCTGTTCCGTTGAAAGTCAGATTACCGTAGTACTTTGTTGCACCGTATCCATACATATAATAATATGAATTTGTCGTTTGAAAGTCACGACCAAAGGTGAAGGTTGCATTTGCAATAGAGTCACCTCCCTGATTGTAATCATAAAAAGTACCGTCACCATTATGCTTCACTATAAAGTTAGCCATGGTATTGTTCATACCCTGATAGTAGTTATAGTAATTTGATGTATTTTGATTATCAATAGTTACAGTATTATATCTGGGGCGATTTACGCCTGTTGCAGAGCCATAAGAGTTAAACTGTAAATAATTATTTCCCTGCATCAAAATATCTGCAGAGCCAATTTTAAGTATGGTGTAATATATGTACCAATAGTTGTTTACTTTAATAAGTGTAGTACCTCCTGTAAAGTCAGCTGTAGCCGCTCCGCCTGAACCGGATTGAAAAGAATTAATGTCCAGATTATGGCCATTGGATTTGAATGTTCCGTAATTCAAATATACTGTGCTGGTAGTTGTCAGCTTATCAAGTAATCTCCACTCACCCGAGGTTTGGTTTTGACCTTGGAAATAAACCTGACAAGGAAGTGTTTTATTTTGTGTCTCAATAGTGTTACCGGTATTAACGGCTTGGAAATATAAATTACCGGTGTAGTTGAAGTTCATGTTCGCATCCAGTTTAAGGGATCCGAAAACATTTAACTGCTGACTTCCGTTAATTCCTGCACCGGTTGTAATACCTGTCCAGTTCAAATTCTTACATTCAGCATTTACATCTACAGTGCAATATTGATTGGATGCAGTATACGAGTTGGCATCAAAGAAAACATTATCAATACGGCTTGGTATAGCGCAGCCTGCAGTTCCGCCTGAAGTGAGCGACCAATGCGCAGGATCACTCCAGTTACCTGTTCCACCTATCCAGTAAAAATTCTGAGCAGGAATAGTGCTGATGTTCCAACCGCTAACATTACCTAAGTTAATGGTGTTGGTTGCTGTAAATGTAGCACCACCTGCACCGTCAATATCTTGTAATTGTGCCCAGTTAACAGAAACAGCTCCTGAATTCTGGCGCATGTAGGCTTTTGAGCCACCGCTTGAACTGCGAATGAGAACTGTTTGTTGGCAAGTACCGTTAATGGCTGTAAAATTTCCGTAGTACTGTGTAGAGCCTGATCCTAAAATCATCTCACTTATATTGCCTACATCGATTGTACCAAATGAGTCTGTATTCAGAAACTCTATACTTGGACGAATACCGGTACCGGCACTTGTTGTTCTGAAAGTTCCCCTGAATGCATTCGGGCTGTAAAATTTAAGTTTAGGTGCATAAAAGGAGGAGGTAGTACTTAAGTGATTTACAGTGAAATTACGAAATACGCTGCTGGAATTCATCTCTAAATATTGCTGACCATATGCGTTAATCAATACATCTCTGAAAGTTCCGCCATATACTGAATAAATCTGAGTTGCATAAGTTGCTGTTGCATTAAACACTACATCTCTGAAAGTTTTGTTGCCCGGATAAAAGATGAAATTATTGGTGCCGTTAAATTTAATGGTAGCGTCACCATTTATATATGTTGTATTGGTGTTTGGATAAAGACCAAACTGGTAAGTAATTGTTGCAGTATCTGTACCTGTTAAATCAACAGTTACCGGATTACCTGACCATGCCCAGAAATAGGTAGTGCTAAAAGGAAAACCGTTTGAAATAAACTTATTTGCATTAGGATAAATTCCCGCACCCAGTGCAGTTACCTTTAATGTATCTTGTAATTTATACTCTACATTATGGTTGGCGCCACCTAACTCTATACGGTGCATATCTTTATTACCACCGCGAATATTGTACGTACCGCTGTGGGTAGCATAAAAATACATATAACCACCTGTGTTATTTGGCAAACCCGAGTAGCTGGCGTTTTTGGTATAAAAAGCACGGCTGTTTACATCAAAACCACCATTAGTAATTTCCCACTGACCGTCAATAGTAATAACAGCTAAGGGTTGACCTACAAATGAACCGTTCTTAATGTAATGTGTATAGGCTGATGAATAAAATGTTGCTCCTGCCGGAACAACCACATCACCCTGGTTGGTATAGAAGTAGCCTTTGTTTTGCGTAAACTTTGATGTACCGTCAAGTACCAAAGTACCTGCATCAATTTTAGTGTTATCACTATTGCCTGATTTTACAAAATAAGTAGAATCTAACAAGTTGAGATTACCTGCAAATATTTGTATCAGACCTGAGTTCATGGTAAAATTGGTCTTCCTGAATGTGGCCCCTGTTCCGGCAGTTATTCTGGATAACTGATTCCATGTAATTTTTCTTGACGGATTAATGTTGAACACATTCGCTGCATTTATACCTGCAGTAAAGTTGAATGTAACATTAGAGGTAATGCCGCTGGTAACAATAAAGTCTTTACAAAAGCCTTCAAAGTTAATTGTTACCGTTCCGCCTGATGAACTGAATGAGTTAGCATCAAATACCACATCATCAATTGGCGTAGGTACAATAGCAGGGTTTACACTACCTCCCGAACTGGTTGCCCAATGCGTAAGGTCGGTCCACACACCTGTTCCGCCTACCCAATAGTAGGTAGCAGCCGAACCTTTAAGCCCGGAGGTGAGTAGAAAAAAAAGCATTGCCAGTCGGCATACTTTTTTGAAAATCTGATTTTTTATCATGGGTTATTGTTTGTTGTTATCTAATTTCTGTAATGAAGACTATACTGTGGTCCGAAATAGCTTTTTTATTTCTGTGCTCCTTAACGGATATACTTATTAAATACTTACCAAAACTACCGGCCTTAATTTCCACTTTACCAGTAGTGTTGTTAATTGAAAAATTACCCGTTTGAAATATTTTCTCTGCTGAGTAACCTTTGGCATATTGAACGGATTCAAATGGTGCCTGATTGGTAAGAAATGAACCCGCATAAACAGCATTTGAAAATGCTTTTGCTACATCAATACCCTTTTCAGGAGCAGTGTAATTGTACTTTACTCCATCTGCATAAAAGAAAGGTGCAATCAGGTGAAAACTCACTTCATCACTGTCTGTGTTATTTAAAGCCGTTTCAAACGATATGGAAGAATTATTACAAAGGTATTGGCCCGACAAACGTTGAAAAGAGGGCATGGTATTGATTTCGGCACTTGAAGGGTTAACCAAATGATTCATCAGTACAAAACCTTGCCTGTTCATGTTGCTGAGATTAATCAAGCCGCGGTCAAAAAAGCAGTATCCCCAGGTAAGGTCATAGTCCATATAAGGTAAGGAAAGTTCAAGCCCGGCTGAATACCTCACCTGAGTGATGCAGGTTTGTTGTTCATTAAAACATGGGGCTGAAACATTGTTCTTCTGAACAAATGATGTGTCTTTCGTAAGTTCAAGTACTTGCACCAAACGATTACTCATTGATTCGAAAACAGATATATACTCTTTGTCGGGGGCAACGGATAAGCAGGAGTAATAAATTATAAGGTGCGCCTGAACAGCGCCTCTGCCCTTAAAAGTTGAAAAAAGCTCTGCTCCTTTCAATTCATTAACCTGAGTTGCTTTTGATGGAACTGATTGGTTTTTTTGAGCATTAACTGAAACAGCACATAAAAATACCACTAAGAGTAATAAAGTCTTCTTGCACTGAATGCTTAAAACGTTGTAAAATCGGGTCATTAGTCAGGTTAGTGTTTTCAATCCTAAAATCTTTACCTGATAACTAATAACAGGGCTATGGTTTTTAGGAAATGACTTCAATGTTACCCTATCTCCATTGAGGGGGCAAAAAAAAGGTACCAAATGCAATGAAAGTGTTATAAGAGGGCGAAAAGATTCTATTTCACCATAAAGTCATACTCAGCCGACTTTTCAGGATGACCCGAATAGGGGAAAACAAGGGTAAAACAGGTGCCCGAAGTGGTTGAAAACTTTGCCGTACCTTTTAATTGACGGGAAAGCTCATTCATAATACGGTAGCCAAGATTAGGAGAGGTGGCAGGGTCAAAGTCTTGCGGCATTCCTTTGCCATTATCAGCAACAGTAAGTGTATAAAAACCGTCTCCATTATCTGAACATGAAATATCAATGTGTGCATCCTGAGCATGTTCGGTAAATGCATATTTTACCGTATTGGTGATTAATTCATTCACAATTAAACCGATAGGGATAGCCTTTTCCATATCCAGCATAAGCCCTTTGGGTACAATGTTCAGTCTTACATCAATATGACCGGCATTGTATACCTTCCTGAGGTGACTCCACAATTGCTGTATATAATCTTCGAGAAGAATAACGGATAGCTCATCAAATGAGTATAATTTCTGATGAATGATAGAAATTGTTTTGACCCTGTTATGGCTCTCGCGTAAAGCTTCCAAAGCACTTCTATCTGTAACTGAATTAGCCTGAAGATTCAACAAACTTGATACAATCTGAAGATTATTTTTTACCCGGTGATGTATCTCCCGTATGAGAACATCTTTTTCAACGGATTGGTTCTGAATAATGAGTTGCTGTTTCTCCAGTTGTTTATTCTGTTTTCTTTTGGCGGCATAAGCTGTGTAAACAAAAATTCCCAATATCAGAAAAGTGATGGCCGCACCAAAAGCAATTATCCGTTCATTACGAAGATTTTTATTCGACATTTTAAGGATATCGTTCTCTCTATGCTGCTGCTTCACATTCAACCGCATCTCCAACTCCTTTTGTTTTAATAGGCCCTGAGCTTGCACATTAGCTATACTTCTCTCTTTGGTTTCATTAAAAACACTATCGTTCCATTGAGTGTACATTTCGTAGTAAGCCAATGCCTGCTGATACCTTTTTCTGCTCCGTTCAATTTGCGAAAGCACTTTGTATGCTTCGCCCATATAGAATTTAGCCTGTTGTTTGATCGCATCTTTAAGTAATCGTTCCGCACATACTTCGGCTTTGTCTATGGTATGCTGCTTGATATACAATTTTGATAATGCGAGTAGTGGTCTCAAAGAGTTATCGGGCATCTGCAAACTATCCAAAACTCTGAGTGAGCCGGTCAAATATTCTTCTGCTTCCTGATACCTCCCTGATTCGAGGTATATGTTTCCTATTTCATAGTTTATGGTAGCATAGTTGTATCTGCCCGAGCCTTCTCTTTCAGCATAATTAATAGACTTTCTGATGTAAAGCTCACTCATGGGTTTATTTCCGGCACGGTGATAATCTGCGGCAATATTTATACTGATCATACCTGCAAACGACCCCTTCTTTACTAAAGTATCGTGCATAAGTGCTTTGTGAAAATAGGGCAAACTTTGTGAGGCCGGCCGGCCGGCTTCGGCAAGAAGAGACGCTGTATTGTTATACAATATAGCAATCATGTTGTGGTCAGTAGTGCGCTTAGCCACTTTTAATCCATGCAGGTAATAGCTCAATGCCTGGTCATAGTCACCCTTATCCTGATACATTCCGGCTACCAGACTTAAACAAGAGGCCTCTTCAATTTTATTACCTGCCTTTCGGGCATATTGCAATGCCAGATTATACATACTCAAGCCATCCACCAATTTTGACTGTACAACCAGAATAAATCCCTTTATACGATAGCCATCGGCCATGTAGCCAAAATGCTTATACTTTTCAGCAATCTTAATTTCTTCCTCTGCTAATCGAAAAGCCTCATCAGGATCACTGAACTTAAGATTCCAGGCCAACTGCCCAAGCAAGTATGCTCTGCCTGTGTCTGTTTGTTCTGTTAAAATTTTATCGCGCAGGCATTGCTCCTTACTTTGAGCCATAGCAAGCAAGGTCCAAAATACTGAAACAGATAAAAGAAGAAGTCTGCGGTTAAAATACAACATCAGAAAGTAGCAGGAGAAAAAGGCACATAAGAATTGAATAGTCAGTAATCAAAATTGCAACAAAAAAAGCGGGGGGCATATAATATGTTACCAAATGCATTAAAAAGGGTATCAAATAACATACTGGATGCCTTACATTACCCTGTTAAGTTTGCTCATCAGTTCATCTTTGAAATTTCGACTCAATGGTATCTCCGAACCCTGTATAGTAATGTCGGAATGTGAGACAGCATCAATACGTTGCAAATTGACCATGTAAGATTTGTGAACCTGAACAAACATATCCTTGGGAAGATTCAACAACAGTTCCCTGAAATTGGAGCGAACAATGCTTTTGCCTTTTTCAGTAACGATGTAGATATAATTGTGATCAGACTGAAGCCATAATATATCTGCAATATTCACTTTAATATAATTCCTGTCTGTCTTTACAAAAATGCAATCAGATAAAAATTTCTTATTCCGGTTAGCCTCACTCCTGCCGCTATGTGCCGCAATAGCCACCTCAATAGACGTAAATATATCCTCTTGTTCAAATGGCTTTACCAGGTAACCGTTTGGATGTAACTCTGCTGCCAATGAAACTGTAGCTTTATCCGAGTGAGAAGTAATAAAAACAAAAGGAATGTCATACTTGCTACGAATGTGTTGCCCCAGGTCTATACCTGTTTTCCCTCCACCTAAGTCAATATCCACCAGCACTAAATCAGGTAAAGTACTTTCTAATGCCATAATAGCTTCATCATATGTAATGGCGGATGGTAATACATTATAACCCAATCTGGTGAGCATATCACTGATGTCCAACGCAACCAACGACTCATCTTCCACAATGAGAATTTTCAATGCTTCCATGTAGTATAGAGATTTTTGGAAGGCAAGATAAGGATTCTATTCAACAAGCGTACAGCCAAATGGCGCTATGAAGAAAGATGCATACGCTTGCTTTACAGACTTTTCAGCATATCCAATAATTTTTCTGTGGTAATGGGTTTTATAATGTAATCTGTTACCTCATTAATGGCTTCAGCACGTTCAATATCTGATGGAGCGATGGATGAAGACACCACGTAAATGGTAATTGTTTTGTCAAGTCTGGGTTTAAGCAAGGTAAACTCTTCCAAAAACTCCCAACCATCCATCACAGGCATATTAAGATCCAGTAAAATTATTTCGGGCAATTGAGCAGCATTTTGAGCAACCGATTTTAAAAAAATCATAGCATCTAATCCGTTGGAAAATATCTTAATTGAATCTACAAGATTGGTTTGTTGTATGACTCTTTGGGTAATAAGTTGAAAGATATCGTCATCATCAACCAAACAAAGTGTTTTTATTTTTTTCATAGTTATTCAACATTATTCAATTTAACGATAAACGTGCTTCCTTCTCCTTCTGTACTGTTTACACTCACGCTCCCTCCCATAGCTTCAATCTGGTTGCGTGTCATAAATAATCCAAGTCCTTTTGCATTCGGATGCTGATGAAATGTTTTGCGCAACTTAAACAACTTATGTCCGTACTTCTGCAAATCAATCCCCAATCCGTTGTCTTGTACTTCAAGATGAAGCCAACCACCATCAGTATAACTTCTTATTTCTACCTGAGGCACACGTTGAGGCGAGCGATATTTAATCGCATTGCTTAGCAGATTAAACATAATACTCTCCATGTACTTGCGAGGGAACTTAGCCAATGGCGCCTTAGAAAAATCTACACTAAGCTGCGTACCTGTTTGAAGTATTTCACCTTGCAGTAAATCGGTAACATGGTGCGCCATCTCTCCTAAATCTACTACATCAACGGTAACAGAATAATCTGTGCGCACCTGAATGATATCTACTAATTCTTCAAAGGTTTCATGCAAAAATTCAACTACCGGTTTTTGCTTCCCCACCAGCATTTTTATGTCGGCTGTATCAAGTGCTGACGTCATCATATCATTTAGCAACAACAGGTTGGCCAATGGTGCCCTGATGTTGTGTGCAATAATGTGACAAAAGTCTTCCAACTGCTTTTTTTGTTCCGTCAACTGTGTGAGCATTCGTGACCGCTCAGCCAGCTTGATATCTAACTTTGCTTCTGTTTCTTTAAGCTGCGTAATATCAAACGACAATATAAGTACGCCTTCTTCTACAGGCTGCATACTCAACTCAAACCAACCTGAGCTGCCATCGGGATATTCGAAATGATTGATAAGTTGTGCCGGAACCTTGTTTTCCATACATTTCCTTAACTGAGCAAACATTTCTGTATGTTCAATACCGGGATATTTCTCCATCATGGTGCACCCGATGTAAGTATTTTTAGGGGCCCTTCCGTGATTGGCCACCACATCATTCACATACACATAACGCCAATTGGAATCAATAATCTGTGCCCCCTCAATGAGGTGATCAAAAGCAGCATATTTGTTCATAGGTTTATTATTCGCAGGTTTTTAGTTACTCAAATGTAACTAATCCGTTTGAAAACCAATGAATGGCAGGGGCAAAAAAAAGTCTGAAAAACTAAGGTAAGGGAGCAAAAAAATCAGCGTAGGAACGCAATACTTTTCCAACAACAAAATGTTGCACCAAAAGCAAATCTTTCTCATCGTTTAACAAAGCATAGTATCGCTCAGGGTCAAACTCCAGCGGCTGACTTGTTTTTTCATCAAACTGCTGCATGGTTTGGCCATCAACTGCTTTTAAGAAAAGGCGCAATTTTGTTGTCGTCCCTTTTTTATTTTTCAACTCCACAATGCAATATGAGGTGAGTGCGGCTACTGAATCTGCTTTTTGTTGGTTGAATGCCTGATCATACCCTTCGTAATTGAGTTGTTCAAATGAGGCCAGGTAAAATTGTACCAACTGTTTATTGATGTTTTGCAGTGGCTCGGTTTTTTCGCTGAGTGGCACAACTGACCCATCTGCACTTACCACAAATGATTTTTGCGGCTCCATGGGGTATTCTACTTTAACATAATCAACATCGGCAGCACGCTCTTCAAAAATAGCCTTGGTTTTCCATTCTTTTTCTTTGGTGAAATAACGGGTATTCAGGTAACCATTAAAGCCGGGAATGTGGGTAATAAAAGGTGACTTGGAGTTTTCCATCAGCATGTACGTACCCAATTGATCTACGGTTTGTATGCCTACGTAATATGTTTTGGCCAGTTCCCCTTTCTGATAAATTTCCACCTTTACTGAACGGGTAGCCATATCAGCCACTACACTGTTGAAGTCTTTCTCCGGAACAGGGAACTTTACTTCCAGCAACTTCATCGTTTCAAGTAACGTGTTAATCTTTGGCTGACTTGCCTTAAATTTATTGTTCACCTTCCACTCTCCCGCACTCACACGCTCCAGTGTAACAGAGAAGCCTTGCTTATCTGCCAGAAAAATTTTGTCAATAACGGCTGTGTCGGCTATGGCAAAATTGCGCAACTCACTTTTGAGTGTAGAAAATTTGTCCTTGTTGAGCACAAAAAAAGTAAGTGCAGCCAACAGCACAAATAACAGTATGTATAACTTGTTTCCTTTTAAACTCATGAGGTATATTTACGTTTACGCCACCAGGCATGCCAACCGCCAAATAAAACCAGAAGCAATACCGGTATTACCATATTGATGAGTTGCCATTTCAATTTTTCACTTTTCAACTTTGCTCTGTCAAGCAGGCGAAGTTTGATTTCTTTCATGCGCACCTCAATCAATCCTGATTCGTCACATAAGTAGTCAACACAATTCACCATAAAGTTCTTATTGCCGAAAGTTTGTTTACTATACTTATCAAAACCAAGCGGATAAACTTGTCCTTCTTTACTTACCTGATTGCGGATAATGTCTCCGTCAGCAATTACAATCATGCTGTTGCTGTCGGTTTTTTCTTTGTACTGCAATGCTTTTAAAGAACTGTCGTTACCTCCTTTGTAGCGGTACTTGAATACTGATTCAAAACTACCTTCCAGCAACACTGCCACGGGCATGTTCGCCCTGTTAAACAACTCCGGATTGGGGTTCAGTCTGGCCATGTTGATATTCACTCTGGCCGGATTACTTACCGTACGTGAATACAGAGAAGTATGCAGCAAAACCGTTTTATTCAGCTGCCGAGCACCTACTGTATCTATGGTATTGGTAAACTGCCCCCATACATAATCCAGATTTTTTACAATGGGATGATTACTGCTGGAACCCATTACCGGATAAAATAACCAGGGCAGCATTTTGGTTTGTGCCGGAGCTCCGGGGAAATTATTGAGAATGGGGATATAGTTGCTCTGTAAATCCTGCACCAAAACCGGATTTATACGTGCTCCGTAACGAAACAACATATCATCCAGATTAAGATCATAGTTGTAGGTCATAAACTCTCCGGCTGAGTTGCGTGTACTATCCATGTTGGCAAACAAAGCATCTATAAGCCAGATAACTTTGCCACCGTGCATGATGTACTGGTCAATTTTAAACTTATCGTATTCGATAAAAAATGAATCGGGTTTGGCGATAATCATGCCATCAAACTCAGTAAGTTTTTCCACCGGAAAATCGTGCAAGTTAATGCGCCCCAGTTCATAATACTCTGCTAATTCACGGGCAAAATCTGCCACTTCTTTTCCCTGCAATTCTCCGTTGCCTGTTAAAAAAGCTATTTTCTTTTTCTCTTCAATGGTGCATTTGCGCAGCACATTTGAAATCTGGTACTCGAGCAACTCCAGCGACTGGTTGATGGTTTGCTCAGGATCTGCCCCAAACTGATTTTTGAGCAGGTTAAGCGGGTACTCTTTACCCTTGTATGCAAAGGTAGCTCCCGGCACAATCAGCTTCTGAGACATTTCATCGTCTTGCTTTATTTGCACGTTGGTAGGATACAAACCTTTCTCACCTAATTGCTGAACAATTTCGTTAATCTGCTCCGTTGTTTTCCCCTCAAACGGATCTATAAATTCATATTCAATTTTACCACCGGAAACAATCCGGTATTCATCCAAAAGTTCACGGGTTGAATTACGCAAGCGCTTAAATCCTGCCGGAAATTCTCCTTCCAGATAAACCTTAATGTACAACACATCATTCAGTTTGGAAGCCAAACGTTCTGAACTGGCTGAAAGGGTATAGCGCTTTTCCTTGGTAAGGTCAACGCGAAAGAAGAGCTGCTGTGAAAGCACGTTGATGAGTACAATCATTCCCAGCGCCAGTAATAATCTACTTGCACTGCTGCGGGTAGTCGATATTTTTTTTGCTTTTACCATTTTCTGCCGGAGAATATCCATTTGGTAAAACCTAAAAACAGGGCAATAAAACTGAGAAAATAAATCAGATCTCTTGAATCCAATACTCCTCTGCTGATAGAGTCATAATGTGTGTTGATACTTAAATATTCAATCACATGGTCAAACGAACCCAGCAAACGAAAATCACTGAACAGGTCAAACACTATGAAAAAGAAAAAGCACAAAAACATGCTGAGGATAAACGACACAATTTGATTGGAAGTAATTACCGAAGAAAAAATACCGACAGATACAAAACAGGAGGAGAGCAAAAATAAACCCATGTAAGACCCCCACGTTGCCCCTATGTCAATATTCCCTTTGGGCGCACCTAACTGGTAAATACTGTAGAAATAAAGTAGCGTAGGCAACAACGAAAACAACACCAGCAAAACTCCCGCAAAATATTTTCCGAGAATAATATCCCAATCGGTAAGCGGTTTGGTGCTGAGTAATTCTATGGTTCCGGCTTTTTTCTCTTCCGAAAAGGAGCGCATGGTAATGGCGGATACCAAAAAAATAAATATCCACGGGCCCATAGAAAAAAGGGTATCCAGATTAGCATAACCGTTATCAAAAATATTCATCTCGGGCACAATCCACGTAAACATACCAATGGCAAGTAAAAACACCATGATGGTAATGTAAGCTATGAGCGAGCTTAAAAAACTATTGACTTCTTTTTTTAATACACTCCACATACTATTGCGCCCCCGTTAATTTTCTGAACACATCTTCCAATGAAGTATCCTGCATGTTCACGGATAACAACACCAACTGATGCTCCACCGCAAACGCAAAAAGTTGCTCGCGGATGTCTCTGTCGGCCGTTACTACTACTTTGGTATTGCCGTCTGCTTTTACCTGACGCACTCCCTGAATGCTGCGTAACAGATTAACGTTAATCGGATGTTTAAATTCGGCAGTAAATGTAAATTCCTGTGTGGCATTTTTCTGAAGTTCCTCTGAAGTACTGTCGGCTACCAATTTTCCTTTGTTGATGATAAGTACCCGATCACACATAGCTTGCACCTCTTGCATAATGTGTGTCGACAAAATTACTGTCTTATCTTTACCGGCTTCTTTAATGAGGTTACGTATTTCAACAATCTGGTTGGGGTCAAGTCCGGAAGTGGGTTCATCAAGTATTAATACTTCAGGATTATGAATCATGGCCTGAGCCAACCCTACCCTTTGGCGGTATCCTTTGGACAATGCGCTGATTTGTTTTTTGTATTCATTTGTGAGCCCTGTGACTTCCACCATTTGCTCAACAGCTGCTTTTATTCCCTTCCCTAGCTGATGTACACCGGCCACAAATTCAAGGTACTCTTTTACGTACATGTCCAGGTACAAGGGATTGTGCTCAGGCAGGTAACCAATTCGCTTCTTCACCTCCATGGGATTTTGCTCTACGTTAAATCCACATACGTCAATGCTGCCTGAAGTTGCCGAAAGATAGCAGGTAATCATTTTCATGGTAGTGGATTTTCCGGCTCCGTTCGGACCTAAGAAACCAATTACCGAACCCTTACTTGCGGTGAATGAAATATCATCCACTGCCTGCTGTGTTCCGTATACTTTTACCAGATTTGATACTGTTACGCTCAATGTAGTAGTTTAATGGCCACGAAAATAATTAAAACCTGTGTATGCAAGTCAGGTATTTACCCCCAAGGGCTGCATCAGGTGTACAGTGGGTTAATCAGCTTTGAATAAACCGTATTTCAGAATGCAGTAAATTGCTCTGAAACCATCTTTCCAGCCTATTTTTTTACCTTCTTCGTAAGTGCGCCCATAATAGGAAATACCCACCTCATAAATATTTAACCCTTTGATACGGGCAATTTTATGCGTGACTTCCGGTTCAAATCCAAACCTTTTCTCTTTCAACTTGAGGCCCTGCACCACATCTGCTCTGAATAATTTATAGCAGGTCTCCATATCACTCAGGTTAAGGTTGGAGAAAATATTACTCAAAAAGGTGAGAAACTGATTACCCAGTGTGTGCCAGAAAAATAAGATACGGTGCGGCTTTCCTCCTGTAAAACGAGAACCATACACCACATCAGCAAAACCCTCTACAATGGGTTTAAGCAACTCATTGTACTCACGGGGGTCGTACTCCAAATCAGCATCCTGAATGATAATGTATTCCCCGGTGGCCTTGGCAATTCCGGTGTGTAAAGCCGCTCCTTTTCCCTGATTATACTCATGCTTGTAATAGCTGATGGGCAAGTCTTTATTAGCTGCCTGATAGCTTAATACAGCTTCCTCTGTATTGTCTTTGGAACAGTCATTAACAATAATTACTTCTTTCTCAATGCCGTTAAGCAATTGTACTTCTTTCACCCGATTGAGAATGAAATGGATGGTTTTTCCTTCGTTGTAGGCCGGGATAACTATGCTGAGTTTTCGGATATTCACAAGGCAAATGTATTGATTTTTCAATTAATGCGCCCTGCCCCCACAAAGCTGTTTTTAAAATAGGCTTCATCAAGACCACTGATCATCACTCCTTTGCTGCTGCTCACGTGTACAAACTTATTTTCATTGAGGTAAAGCCCCACGTGTGAAACCTTTACTGATTTAATTTTAAAGAAGACCAAGTCACCTTCTCTCAAATCTTTTGATTCAATGCGTTGGCTTCTGGTAAACATCTCGTGCGAACTACGCCCCAAGTCTTTGCGGTACACTTCGGCTAACACCATTTTTATAAAACAGGAGCAATCTGTACCTGATTTAGAACAGCCATTATCCTTATGCGGAACACCTATCCAATCATGAATTAATTCATACAAAGCAACATTGGATTGTTCGTTGATGCTGACGTTGAGTTGCTTGGAGAGTTGCGCTATCTTCTTACGTTCCGTTTTGGCAGCCGTTGAAGAAGATGTTTTGCGCGATTTGCAGGAGGGCAATAAAATTACCCCACTCAAAAAAAACAGTAGTATGTATTTGCGGAAAGGTCTCACTCCGCAAAAATATAAAAATTATACCACAGGTTTAAATTGTTCAAATGCTTGCAAACAATTGTTGCAATAATGCAGTGAACGGCACAAGGTAGGCCCGAAAGGCGACTTGGTATCTGTATTAGTGCTGCCGCAAAACGGACAAGGTACATGCTCCAATAATTCTTGCGTTATTTCTCCGTTATGTTTGGGCGGTGGCGCCAGGCCATGTTTTTTTAAACACATCAAGCCCCGCTCTGTAATTTTATTGCTGTCCCAGGGTTTATCAAATGTGGTAACTACCTGAGGGGAGGAAATACCTGCCTCTCTCAAACGGTCGGCCACCATATTTTCCATCATCTTTATTGCCGGACAACCAGAAAATGTCGGAGTCATTTCTACATATACATCATCTTCACCACGCACTTCTATTTTGGTAATAATACCCATATCCACCATACTGAGTGTAGGAATTTCAGGATCCTTAACTACTTCAAGTATTTTCCAGATGTCTTGTTCGGTGTACACGTTATTTTTGATTAGAAGTTGTTCAATTACAAAATTGGAAGGTTATATGGATTACAAAGTTGTTTGACTGAAAGATTACAAGGTTTGACTTTGCTACCTTGTTATTTTCTAACCTTCAATTCTCTGCTACCACTCCGCACCCGGGTCAATACGAAATACCTCAGCCATTTCTTCCACCAGCGGATCAAGGTGTTCTGTATGGTATCCCTTGCGCCCGCCAAGTTTCGGCTCCCAGGTTTTCTCTTCAGGAATTTTTAATGAAGCTTTGGCCAAAACGGGTTGGATGGTTTCGAGCCAACGTGCTTTTAATGCAGCTTCCCCTTCAAATATTTTCTCGCTGATAAGTTGCTGTTCAAATTCACTTTCTTCAAAAATACCCAATGCATAGTTCCATGCTTCGTTGAGGGAGGTTTGCATGCGTGCATGGCTTTCTTCGGTTGCCGCTCCCAGTTTGGCTACCCAAGTGTTGGCATGAAATACATGGTACTTGAGCTCACCTTTTATTTTTCGGGAAACTTTGGCCAGTGGTTCATAACTGCTGTTGGCCAACATTTCAAAACGCAACTGATCGGCCACATCATACAAAAAATGACGTATGGTACTAAAATCATAGTCACCGTTAGGCAACTCCACCAACTGACAATTGTGAAATTGATTTGCCTGCCGGGTAAAGGCTACCGTATCCGGTTCCTGTTCGCCCAGTTCATGCAAAAGTTGAAACAAAGCTTGCGACTGCCCTATTTTATCCTGAGCCATAGAAGAGAAAGCAATGTCTTCTTCCAGTATGGGGCCAAGGCCTGTCCACTCACTGTTGCGGTGCCCGATGATAAGCAGGTCATCGGCCATTTTATATAAAAGTTCTTTAACGTGATTCATTTTTCTGACAAATTATATGGTTGTTGGATTACAAAAATCAAACGGCCAAATCCGGGTGTTTTGACCAATGATTTTGAACCTCTATACTTTTTGTTCTTTTTTATACTTATTAATTTTCTCCATCACCTTGTAGCCACCGGCCTCTCGGTATTGCTTCTCGGGTACGGTTTCAAAAATGTCCTGGTCATCGTATTCGCTGGCAAAAACATGTGCTGTTTTTACCACCCAAATATTGGCAGTAATTCCTCTTCTACCGTATTGTTCTTTACCAAACAACAAAGCCATTTCAGCATTGGGTGCGTGTACAATACCAACATGCATGTGTTGATCGCCACGTTTTTTCTGGTGAAATACTTCATACGTTTCCCAGTTGTCCATCTCTTTCAATGGTTCAATGGAATTGTCAAGTTCTATTTGCTCCCTTGTAATTCGGGGGTCCAGTGATTTTATCATCTTATTAATTGTAAAATTTTCAAATTAGGAGATTACAGATTTTTTTGATTGGTGGTTGCTCAGGTATTTCATAAAGCCTTTAATATTTTTTGAAATATTTGTTACAACAGGCATTAGTTGGTCATGATCTTCTTTTGTTATTTGTCCTGTTCTATAAAAAGCGTGTAACATACTCCTCACCTCTCCTGAAGAGCCTTTTGCATATTTCAGAAACTTAATAAACTCCTTATTATTATCATACTCAAACCCTTCTGCAATATTATTAGAGATGGAAAGTGTGGCTCTTTTTAATTGGTCCTTTGCAGAAAAATCATTTTTCATCCCCGCCTTCTCTGACATACGATAGACGTCAACATACAACTCTATTGCTTTGTTCCAAATGTCAATGTCTTCGAATTTCTCAATCTTCATAATCTGCAATTTGTAATCCCACTACGCCAACGGGGTTACATATTTTTCAGTTTTGTTGATGAGTGCTTCACGTACCCAGCGTCCGCGTTCTTCGGCATTTCTGCGAACAGCCAAACGCTCTGCATTGCACGGACCATCTCCGTTAATTACGCGTTTAAACTCCTCCCAATCGGGCTCGGTGTATTCCCATTTGCCGGTAGTTTCATTCTTCTTCAAATTGGTATCGGGAACGGTTAATCCCAAATCCCAAATTTTCGGAACATACATATTCAAAAACTGCTGACGCATGTCATCGTTAGAAGCCATCTTCACTTTCCAGCGCATCAGTATTTCGGTATGATTTGAAATTTTATCACTCGGACCAAAGAAGTGCATGATAGGCGGCCACCAGCGGTTAAGCGCTTCCTGCACCATTTTACGTTGCACAGGAGTGCCTGTAGCCAGTGTTACCACATTATCGTGCCCGTACTTGAGGTGAAAACTTTCTTCGGTACAAATGCGATCGAGCGCACGGCAATATGGCCCGTAACTTCCTTTGGCATTGGCCACCTGATTTATAATTGCACCGGCATCAATTAACCAGGCAATCACACAAGCATCGGCCCAGGTAAAGGCAGGGTAATTAAATACGTTAGAGTATTTTGATTTTCCGGTAATCAAATCGTTAATCATCGCCTCGCGGCTTTTACCCAATGTTTCGGCAGCACTGTATAACAATTGTGCATGGCCCACTTCATCCTGAACCTTAGCCATCAAAGCCAATTTGCGTCTGAAGCCCGGGGCACGGGTAATCCAAGTTCCCTCGGGCAGGGCTCCTATAATTTCAGAATGCGCGTGTTGCTCAATCATTCGAACCAGTTGCTTACGGTATTCTGCGGGCATCCAATCCTTCGGTTCTATTTTTTCGCCACGGGCGATGCGGGCCTCAAATTCAGCCAGTTTAACCGGGTCTTCGCCTTCTAACATTTTAGCGGCTTTGTCGTTGGGGTCTATATATGCGTTTCCGTACATATTACTTTGTTTTTATTTTTTCAGGGTTTATAATTGATATCCGTAATCATCTTCTTGCGCAAACCACTCCATATAAAATGAGTGAGGTGCGCTGCAATTTCATCGGGGCTCATTTTGCCCTCGGCATTGTACCATTCATTCACCCAGTTTACTGAGGCAAGAATGGTGAGCACAGCAAATTTTTTATCTACATTATCGAATAAATCTTCTTTTTCGCCATCGTCCATTATCTGGTAAAATCCTTGCTCGTAGCGGTCGCGCAGTTGTTTAAATTCAGACAACCGGGGCTCGCTCAGGTAACGCCAGTCATGTAAAAAAACGGCTGAAGCATCTCTGTCATTGGTAAGTAATTTTACGTGATTCAGAATAGCCATGCGCAATTTTTCGGTGGCGTTGAAATAAATGTCATTTACTTCATCAATGCCCTGAAGAAATTTTTCGGCCATAGTGAAACAAATGGTTTCCAGAATTTCTTCTTTTGATTTTACGTGGCTGTATAAACTTGATGCTTCAATGCCCAACGCCTGCGCAATATCGCGCACGGTGGTTACGGCATATCCTTTGTTTCTGAACAATCCGGCTGATACAGCCAAAATCTGTTCTTTACGGTTTTGTATTGCTTCAGACATAATGCTACCAAACAATTGTTAGGCAAGTTATGTTTTTGATTTTGAAGCTGCAAATAATTTTTCAGGAGTTGATAAAAATCATTCCCCGCCTAATCTCTCAATAAATTGACCCCGCCTGAGTACATATAAGCGCGACCGTCCACCCCATCTATGGTAAGTTTATAGAAATAAATACCCTGCATTACATTTTCACCGTTAAAACGTCCGTCCCACGCTTCATCTAAGCGATTGGTTTGAAAAATCAATTGGCCCCAACGGTTATAAATTTGAAGGTTGGCCGTAATGTAATTGTCGGCAATAATTTGAAACCTGCTGTTTGCGGGAATTTCACTGGCCGGCCTAAAAGCATTGGGTATAAACACCTGAAGAGGTGGAACCAATGTTAAAGTAGGTAATGCGAAACTATCGGCACATCCTTTTTCAGTAACAATACGCACCAAAAACTGCCATTCCCTCGGGTAATTAACTGTGCTATTCTTTAACTTATAGGGAAATGAATTGGGTGAGTTAGCATAAGAGCCAATTGTTTCCCCACCCAGTTGCCACTCCAGCAAAAATTCCTCACCTGCTGTAAGATGAGCAACTGAATCACTGAGTTGAGCAAGCGGTGAATACCACATTACGTGTGCATCATCATAAGCTGTTGTTTTTATGGTGCCGTATACTGAAGGTTTTTTGAACACCCGCACTTGCGAAGGAAATTGATAATCGGTTGTACAACCGTGCTCAGAAATCAACTTTGTTGCTATGGAATAAACACCTTCTTTCAGGTATTGATGTGTGGCAGCAGGCTGATATGTGGTGAGCAAATGGTGTTGCGCATTTGTTGTTGTACCCGAATCACCAAAGTTCCAGAAGTATTGACTGGCAGGTATACCCGAAAGTTGAAATGTTACATCGCCCGGAGCACAAAAGGAATCAGGCAACAGAGACGATGAAAGTACCTGAGGGCCGGGAGCAACGCGCACAGATGAGGTAAGCGTTGTATCGGGACAAATTCCATTGGATTGTAAAACTGTTGTAAAGTTGACGGTTTGTTTTGGTTCATCATTTGCGTGTGCCTGATAAGCAACTGTAGCTGCTGTGGAGTTACTCAAAGTACCGCCTCCGTTAGTTGACCACAGGTATGAAGTAACTACCCCTTCATTTAAAATTACCTGAGCAGCCAGAGAATGTGAGCTGCAAATTGTGTCTTTGTTTAACTGCACCGTTGCGTTAATTCTCTTTTGAACCACCACATCAAATGTGTCAGAATTGGAGCAAGCAACCGAATCAGTGTATCGGTAAACAATACGCTGAGGTGAAACACAGTTCACCTGAAATGAGTCAATAAAGGGTACATTATTACAGTACAATTCTCCTCCCGCAGGCTGCGTATGAACAACAGCAAATTCAGAACAACACAGCACCGGTTTTTGCGAATAAACAACGGGACTCGGCAGTGCTTTCACTTTAACTTCAACTGTATCAAAAGCGGAACAGGTTGTTTGAGACGATTGTACTTCCATATGCAAAACAACTCTGCGGTTTATGTTTACAGTAAAGCTAACCACAGAATCTGTTGCCAGATGCGGATAGCTTAATGTATCATCAATATTGTACCAGCGGTATGTTTTTCCTGAACTCCACAAACGTGCGTTTCCCCCTGCACAAACGAGGGTGTCACCGCTTACAAATGAACCTATTTTATCAAGATAAATAAAACTTGAACTGTCGCTTACTTTACATCCGTTGGCATAAACAAGTTCAACTCTATATTTTCCTGCTGTACTAAGCACAATTTTTTGAGACTGCCCTACTGATAACCCTTCTTTCAGCCAGTTATACACTACTTGTCCTTTCCCTTGATTATCGCCAGCATCAAGTTCAACTGAATCGCCAAAACAGGCAACTTTACTTTGGGGCAAGTTGACAAACGGAATGCTGTCAACAGCCACAAAAACGGAATCGGAGTTTTTGCACCCCAATGAATCTGTTGCCAGCACACGCACCTGAGTTGAACTAACAGGAGTAAAAGTATAATTACCCGCAACTGTTGCTGAGTCTTTCCCCCAATAATACCTGTAACTGACTTTACCTTTTGCGTGATAAACAACGGGGGTAAGATGAATTTTTTCTTCTTTACAAATTAAGGTATCGCTGCTTAAAAGTAACACGGACATGGGTGTATCTACAACTAAGGTATCGTAGGCAACTTTTTCACAGGCTCCGTTAGTGGTAACACCTAACCGTACAATGAACCTGCCGGCTGCATTAAAGTGCAACTTTGCCACACTGTCTGATGCCATAAGTTGTGCGAGTGAATCAACATATGTGCCGTTGGTTTCACGACATACTTTCCAACTGTAGGCTGCATTATATAGATACCTGCTTGGTAAAGCTGTCAATCTGAATGTTTGGCAAGGTTGTGCCTGCTTGTTTATTTGTACTGTAAAATTCGGATTTACTACCACTCCCAATGCATACGCATTACTTGATGAAATTGGACAAAATCCGTCAGTTACCCGAAGAACCATCCAATAGGGCGAGGGTTTTACCCTACTGCTATCGGCAGTCCAGCAAACAGTAGCCACATCATTTTTCACCGTTTTAACAGGCGTATTCAAACTACTGAAAGTTGCTCCTTTTAAACTGTAGTTCCAACTGATTACTGTGGTATCTGCATGGCCATAGGCACTATCAGGGTCGCGAGCACGAATGGTAAAACAAGTGCTTTGTCCCTGACAAATTTGTTGCAATGTGGTGTTGGGAAAAAACTCTACTTTGGGTGGATTATTGGGGGCACATTGAACACTGTAAAATTGCATATCACGAATAACGTAACCCACCTCTATCCATGTTCCATTAATTAAACGCCACTCCGTAATTTTTATCGCAAGTGTGGGTTGCTGTAACTGAGTGGAAATAAATTTCAGATCACCATTTATTGAATCAATTGAAAGTTTCCAGAAGTTGTCCCCTAAATAATAAAATGGTTTTTGGAAGGAAAATCCAGGCAAAAATGGAATCAAATTTCCAGAAGTTGAAGCTAGTGGAAGCACAATGGAATATGAAAACGAATCAAACTCAAATGTATCAATAGCACCCATGTTGAATGATGTGTATGCACCATTACAAACTAAGAGCGTTGGTAAATTAACCATCTGTGGCGAATTGTTATTGGGTGCATCACAACGATTAATGTATGCCTTGAGCGAAAATCCGCCTCCTCCCTGTGTATTGGTGCTGCTGTTTCTGCAACACAATTGAACAAGATAAAATTCAATTTTACAAAAACTTACATTCCATGATGTGCCAAATAAGCTAGGCAAATGTATGATGGTATCTATAGTGAATTGTTGTAACCCATATAAAAAATTGGGGTTCGGTAAACATGACGTTCTTAAACTCGAACAGTCGAAATCAACAACCTGCATTGCCCTGTTATGGACTGTGACTGTTCTAATTGCAGCTGCACTTCCCGCTGCATTTCTGGCCCAAACCTCATACTGGATAAGAATATTGCCAAACTGGGTACCACTACAATCTCTGTAAATTTTTGTGGTAATCTGAAAACTATCCTGCCCTACACATTTGTAGGTTAAATCACCGCCCGCAAAGTGAGAGGCCTGTACTTTTTCGCTTATACAAAAGGCAGTGACAAAAAGCAGCAAGATGAGAAAATGCTTGATTTTCATTCATCTAAATACGCTGTTTTTTGCTTTTTATGCAAATAAATATTTTACCCCAGCACAAACACAGCCGGTTGCTTGTGCAAATCGGGCAGGTTGGTTTTCCAATTTTGTACGGTTGTGCTGCGAATAAATTGATTGGGTTGCGTGAGGTTGGCTGCTACACAAAGTTGTGTATCGGGTTGCAGGTTTTTAAGCAGGTCTTCCAGCAAAGAGTTGTTGCGGTAAGGCGTTTCAATAAATAACTGCGTTTGTTTTTTAGTGAGCGCTTCTTTTTCCAATTCCTTAATGCGCTTAACACGTTCAGCCTTTTCAATGGGCAGGTAGCCTACAAAAGCGAAACTTTGTCCGTTAAATCCTGAGGCCATTAGAGCCAGCAAAAGTGAAGAGGGCCCGTGCAAAGGAACTACTTCAATACCCAGTTGGTGGGCAAGGGCAACAGCCTCGGCACCGGGGTCGGCCACGCAGGGCAAACCTGCATCAGAAATAAGGCCCATATCATGGCCCTGCAAAGTGTCATTCAGTAAAGTCTGTTTGTCTTCCAAAGAAGTGTGTTGGTTGAGCAGAACAAAATGCAACTCGCTTTGAGGTGCAGCCAATTGCAGGTTTTTAATGAGGGCGCGCGCGGCTTTTTCGTTCTCGGCCACAAAATGCAGGAGGTGGTGCACCTGCTGTTTTACCCAGGGAGCCAGCATATCTGAAGCTCCTTCTGTACCTAATGTATTAGGAATCAGATATAATTTACCTTTTGTGGGCTGTAAGTCAGTCATGTGGCCAAATATACGGCAGTATTGATAAAAGAGTTGAATTTAAGGTGCGTCCCCCTTATTTTTGCCGTCTTACTTAAAATCAACTATGTCGATACTAGAAAGAATTCGTAACCGTTCAGGATTGTTAATCGGTTTTGTGGGAGTAGCCCTTGGCTTATTTGTAATACAGGGTTTGCTGGAAAGCAGAGGAAACTTTGGTTCAGCCGGTGCCACTGATGTGGGCGAGATAAAAGGCGAAAAAATATCTATAAAATATTTTGAAGCCCGCGTGGAAGAAAATGTAGCCAACTACAAAATCAACTCACAAACTGAAACCGTTGACAACAATACCATGGAATCACTCCGTGAGCAAACATGGAATCAATTGGTGCAGGAAGTATTAATGAACGATGCCTATGAAAAACTGGGCATCAATGTTACTACCGATGAGTTGTTTGAAATGGTTCAGGGCAAAGACCCTCACCCATCCATCAAAAGTGCTCCCATATTTGTAAACCAGCAAAACGGCCAGTTTGACCGTACCATGGTTATCAGTTTCCTCAAATCTATTTCACAAGATCCGGAAGGTGAACAAATGAAGCGTTGGTTAGCTTTTGAAGAAGGCATTCAAAAAGAACGCCTCACACAAAAATTCAACAGCCTCATTAAGGGGGGAGTTTACGTAAACTCACTTGAAGCAAAAGAGTTATTCATGTCACGCAACAAAACCGTTGACATCAAATTTGCCGGATTAAACTACGCCAGCATTGCTGATTCAACCGTGCAACTGAGCGATGATGATTTGAAAAAATACTTTGACAAAAACATCAGCAAGTACAAAAACAAAGAGCGCAGTCGTAAACTTGAATTTGTGGTGTTTGATGTTTTCCCTTCGGGTGAAGACAGTGCCAATGCACAGAAATGGGCAGAGAGCCAGGTAGAACTTTTCCGCAACTCAACCAACGATTCAGCCTTTGTTGCTTCGAACAGCGATGCTCCATACGACAGTACGTTCAAAGGCCGCGGTCAATTACCTCCATCTGTTGAAGACCTGCTGTTTAATGCAGAAAAAGGTACAACCGTGGGTCCTGTAAGTGACAATGGTTCATTCAAAATTTACAAACTTTCAGCAGTACAAGCTGATGGTCCTTTCCAAATGAAAGCCAGCCACATTTTGTTCAAAGTAGAAAACAACGATACTGCCGCTGCGGTTAAGAAAGCTAACGAAGTATTAGCTGAAATACGCAAGGGTGCCAGCTTTGAGGCTATGGCCGCACAATACGGAACTGACGGTACTGCTCAACGTGGCGGTGACTTAGGTTGGTTTCAAGAAGGCCAGATGGTTGGTGAATTTAATGATGCCGTTAAGCGCGGAAACAAAGGCGATATGTTTGTGGTAAAAACTCAGTTCGGGCCACACATTGTAAAGGTAACTGAAAACAAAAGCAACAGAAAAGTACAGGTAGTTACTGTGGAACGTAAGATTGAAGCCGGCAGCAAAACTGTACAGGCAGCTTACAACAAAGCACAGCAGTTTGCAGCAGCCAGCCGCACTGCTGAAGACTTTGACAAAAATTCTACTGCTAATAACTACACCAAACGTTTAGCTGAGTCAATAAAAGAAAATGACCGCACTTTACCCGGTATTGAAAATTCCAGAGAAGCAGTTCGCTGGGCTTACCGTGAAGAGGCTTCACGAGGTGATGTATCAGAAGTGTTTGAAGCCGGTGATAAATTTGTAGTAGCTGTGCTAAAAGAAATGCGTGAAAAAGACAAAGCCAGTTTTGACGATGTAAAAACTCAGGTTACACAAGACGCTACTAAAGACAAAAAAGCAGAAATCATCACAGAGAAAATTACTGCTGCCTTAGCGCAAACAAAAGATCCGGTTGCAATAGCCATTAAGTTAGGAACAGTAGCCAATGATGCCGCTAATCAAACTTTTGAAAATGCCAATATTCCATACATTGGTATGGAGCGCGGTATACTGGGTACAGCATTTGGTTTGAAAGCCAATGCACTATCAGCCCCTATTAAAGGTGATAACGGTGTGTACGTAATTCTGGTTACTAAAATAAATGATGTAAAGGCGCCAACAGATATGAAGGTGTTCAAGGATGAATTAATTAATCCGTTAAAATCCCGCAGTGAGTTTGAGGCCTTTAATGCCATGAAAGAACTTTCTGAAGTTAAAGATAACCGTTACCGTTTTTATTAATCTCTTGGGTAGCGAAGAACATATTTTCAGTTACACCTCACACAGAACCGAGTCCTCAAAACTCGGTTCTGTTTTTTATGAAACTGCCGGAAACGGTGATACGGCCCTTCTTTTAATTCACGGTTTTCCGTTTGACAGAAGGTTGTGGTACAAACTGGTGCCCCTGCTCAAAAATGTTACCCTCATTTTGCCTGATATGCCCGGTGTGGGCAATTCAACTATTGCAGGTGATACCACTTCAATGGAAGATTATGCTGAAGCGATGATTGCTGTGCTGGACCAACAAAACATTTCGCGTTGTTTGGTAGCCGGTCACTCCATGGGCGGTTACGTGGCTTTAGCTATGGCTGATTTATACCCTGAACGCATCAGCGGTTTAAGTCTGGTGCATTCCAGTAGCTATGCTGATGATGATGAACGTAAGGCTAAAAGAGATCAGGTAATAAATTTTATAGCAGAAAACGGAGCACAGGCATTTACACAAGCATTTGTACCCGGGCCGTTTGCACCCGACTACACCAACACTCCTGAAATTGAGACTTTAATTAAGTGGGCAGATGATTGCACTGCAGAAGGATTAATAGCGGCTGTGAAAGCCATGAAAAACAGGCCCGATCGTTCATACGTTTTAGAGCGACTGAATGTACCTGTTCAATTTATTGTGGGCGAAAAAGATCCGGTATTTAATTATGCTGTTGCCTTTAAACAAGCTACCTACCCTAAAATAAGCATGGTTCACTTCATGCGGAACATAGGCCACATGGGTATGATTGAAAGCACAGAAGAAACAGCCCGGGCACTGAACAGTTTTGTTACCTTTTGTACAGAGCGAATTTAAAAAGCTCTGGACAGAAAGTGCTTAAAGTCTTCCCGCATTTGGTCATACAATTCCACAAAGCGATGAAACTCCTGCCTTAGTTCAGTGTGGTCAAGTACAAGCTTACGATCGGTAGCCACAGGATTGGCTTTTACCATCGCTTGAATGTGGTTCTCATGTTGTTTAATGTTGTGCCGCATTTCATCCATCACTTCATTCTGACGAATGAACTGGTTTTGAAACCTTTCGACATGAGCCCGCGTTTCGTAGCCTGTGTTCTTAATAGCCACTTCTTCCAAACGTTTTTCCAATATACCGACATCATCTTTGTAAAACTGCAATTGTTTTAACCAATCAAGATGCTCGGTATGCAGTTCAGTAATATGTTTTTGCTGGGCACGCATACTGTTTGTTTTTAGAACGTTAAAATTATACAAAAAAACGGGAAAAACAAAAATGATGCTGAGGGGCTATTGCGTAAATGTCTGATTTTCAAAGTTCAAATCAGGTCTGGCGGCTTTAATTTCCCTTAAAATGACCTCTTTTAGCTCCTCCAGATTGGTTTTATTGGTGGCTGAAATGAACAAAACCGGAGAATGAGCACGGGCCATCCAGCTATTTTTCAAGAACTCTAAGCGGGTTTCTTTAGGTTGTTCATCTGCTTCAGCATCCTGAACATCCACCGGCATTTGCTCCTGTAAACGGTGTGCATCAATTTTATTAAAGATTAGCACAGAGGGTTTTTCCTGTGCGCCAATTTCCTGAAGTGTGGTTTTTACCACCTCCATCTGCTCTTCAAAGTTGGGGTGCGAGATATCCACCACATGAAGTAACAAATCTGCTTCACGCACCTCATCCAGTGTTGATTTAAAGCACTCTATCAGCTGGTGAGGAAGTTTACGAATAAACCCTACCGTATCAGTAAGTAAAAAAGGCACCTGATTAATCACCACTTTTCTAACGGTTGAATCGAGTGTGGCAAATAATTTATTCTCCGCCAGTACCTCGCTTTTGCTCAACAAATTCATAATGGTTGATTTGCCTACGTTAGTATAACCCACCAAGGCTACGCGAACTTTATCATCACGGTTTCTCCTGCGGGTTTCGTTTTGCTTGTCAATTTCCTTCAACTTCTCCTGCAGCTTGGCAATATCGGTACGAATAATCCTGCGGTCGGTTTCTATTTCTGTTTCTCCCGGCCCTTTCATACCAATACCCCCTTTTTGTTTCTGCAAGTGGGTCCACATTCGGGTAAGGCGTGGCAACAGGTATTGCAGCTGAGCCAGTTGTACCTGTGCTTTGGCTTGCGCAGTCCGGGCCCTTTTGGCAAAAATATCAAGTATAAGGTTGCTGCGATCGAGCAGTTTACAATTGAGTGTCTTTTCCAGGTTGCGAAGTTGAGACGGTGAAAGTTCATCATCAAAAACTACCATGTCAATTTTGTGTTCCTTCACATACGCTTCAATCTCATTTAACTTTCCTTCACCTATAAACGTACGTGGGTTGGCATATTGTAAACGCTGTGTGAATGTCTTTTTGGTAACAGCACTGGCAGTATGCGCCAAAAAGGCCAGCTCATCCAGGTATTCTTTTGACTGTTCAGCATTTTGCAACGGGGTAATTACCCCAACCAGAACAGCCGTCTCCTGCTCCCTGTGTGTTGAATATCCTTCTTTATTTTTTCCTGCCATGTAATTATTCCTTCAAATTTCGTTAAAAACTGCTTGTGTATCATCATTCGAAGCAGAATTAACTTTATTTTTGAACATTCCATTTATGCGCCAAGCCAAATATGCTGTACTTGTGTTGATGCTCTGTCTGCAATGTTTACATGCAGCCTCACAAACTATTGAATGGTCGTCACCACAAAAACAACGGGGTCGCACTAATTACACCCGCATACTGGGAGCCAACAGCACAGGATATTATGTACTGAGATGCAGAAACAAAGATTTTTCAAAAGACGTTTTTCTGGAGCGGTACAAAGGTTCACTTACTATTGATTTTAGTCGGGAATTGTTAATCGGAAATAAAAGCCGTTTTGAGAATATTGTTTTGTATGAGGGCGGTTTGCTTTTATTAAAAAGCATGGAGAACCAACAAACCAATAAAATAGAACTGCTGAGTACCAAAGTGGATGAGAACGGAATTGCAGGAACCACTTGGGTAAAAATAGATGAAACACCCAAAAAATCAGGCAACGATATAGGGGACTTTACCGTTGTGCCCAGTACCAATAAAAGTTTACTGGTAGCCTCACACACAGAATACGGCAGCAACAACCAATCGGTTTTGGTTATCACTGTTTTTAACCCTCAGCAACAACAAGTACTCACCCGAAAATTTGATTTGGAATACAATTACGAAAATCTGCGTTACAAAGAATTGCAGATTGATGATTATGGCAATGTGTACTTTTCCACTTCATTTACCAACACCACCAAAAAGAAAAATACACCTGAGCGCAAGGAACACTCGATGTATGCTTATTTCAAGGATGCAGATAAATTAACCAAATACAAACTCAACGAGGGCAATTATTACGTCAACGATTTTAGCTTCGGCATTAATTATATTAAAAAATGCCTCACCATATGCGGGTATTATTCTTCTACGAATGAAGACTATGTAGGCGGCACCTTTTTGTACAATATAAGCATTGACAGTGGTACAGTATTCTTTCACAAATTTCAGGAACTGGATAAAGGTGTAGTATCTAAAATGGTTGGGGAACGCGAAGCAACTAAGCGGCCTGAGTTATCGAACATACAAATGAGTAAGCTGATATTGCGCAGTGACGGAGGAATGGTGATGGTAGGTGAAAACGTATACACTACACAGCAAACCTACACCTATTATGTAAACGGTGTACCCCAATACTCCTACCGCAGCGTATACAACTATGATGACATTATGGTAATTTCATTAGACCCTGATGGCAAAAGTGAATGGTTTGAAGTTATACGCAAAAAACAATCATCCATGAATGATGAAGGGTATTTTTCCAGCTTCAGCATGATTGCAGTGAAAGACAAAATGCACTTTCTGTACAATGATAACTCACGTGGCAATGCCGATGTGGTAGATGTAACTATAAACAATCTGGGGCAAAGAGAAAAAAATACGTTATTAAACTCCAAAAACACATACGCCCTTATTGTCCCTTCAGAAGGCAAGCTCGTGTCATACAATACACTTTTACTTTCTGCTAATAAAGATAAACAGTTTTCACTACTTAAAATAAGCTTTTAGAAGTGATCAGAATATTCCGTAATAACCAGCCGCTCAATCTCATTTTATTGCTGATTATGGTATTTATTCTGCGTGGCTCCATCTTTTTGGGCAACTCACCTGCCAATGGCATTTGGTTGTCTGCACCGCTAAGTAACAACCTCGATGAATGGCTGAATAGCAAATTAAGTAATCCGCAGATTTTTTACAACCTGTTCTCGCTGGTATTACTTCTTATTGAAGCACTATACCTGAACTATATCCTGATAAAGCATAATTTTTTCTTCAAAAACTCTTACCTGCCTGCACTTTTTTATGTGCTGGTCAACAGTCTTTACCCTGCAATGCTGGGCCACTCTTCTCAACTGCTGGCTGCATTTTTTCTGATTGTGGTGTTGGACAAACTATTCAGCCTGTATGATAATGAGAATGCGGTAACCAAAATTATTGATGCAGGAATATTTACCGGAATTGCCGCTTTGTTCAGTTTTGATGCATTAATGTTTTTGCCCTTTGTGGTATATAGTGTAGCATCCATCAGGCCTTTTAAGCTACGCGAGGTAGTACTTTCTGCCTGCGGCTTGTTTATCCCCCTTTATGTTCTCGCAGTTATTTACTTCCTTAAGGGTGACGTGGAAACAGTTAAAAACGGTTTTTTTATTGTGAACACTGCAACAAACATTAATGCCATACAATTCAGCTACGAGAATATTACACCGCTTATCATTGCTTTACCTTTAAGTGTTGTTGCCTTTTTTATGTACCAGAATGACATCGGAAGGAACAACGTAAAAACTCGAAAAATTCAAAATGTGGTTTTGGTAATGTTGTTTTTTTCTGTGGGCTCAGCCTTTTTCTCGAAACCCAGTTTTGTTTACAGTCTACCTTACATCAGCATACCGCTGGGCATTATTCTTTCTTATTACTTTTTGCTGGAGCGAAAAAAAGGAGACGCCATTAAAGAAATTATCTTTGGAGCGCTGGCCATTCTAATTATAGTTTTACAAATTATCAAATAGATGCGTTGGTTAAGTATACTGTGTTTTATACTGTTGCTTACATCATTTGCAAAGGCACAACAGGCCTACATACTGGTATTGGGCACAGCACAGGACGGTGGCTATCCGCAGGCGGGTTGTGCAAAAGCCTGTTGTAAAAAAGTATATGCCGGTGAAGAGAAAAAAAAGTTAGTTACCTGCCTGGCACTCATTGACCCCATAGAGAAAAAAAGCTGGCTGTTTGATGCCACACCTGATTTTGGTGAACAACTACGTTTGTTGCGGTTGCACTTAAAAGACAGCACTCATTTGCCTTCGGGCATTTTTCTTACCCATGCGCACATTGGCCATTATGGCGGATTAATGCAACTGGGTAAGGAAGTAATGGGCACCAAAGAAATTCCGGTATTTGCCATGCCCCGAATGACAGCTTATCTGAGCACAAACGGACCATGGAGCCAACTGGTAACACAGAAAAATATTGTCCTGACAACCTTAGAGAACAATACATTTATTCAACTTAACCCACGCATCAGCATACAAGCCATACGCGTGCCACACCGAGATGAATACAGTGAGACTGTGGGGTTCCACATTAACTACAATAACAAAAAAGCATTGTTCATTCCTGATATAGACAAGTGGGAAAAATGGGATTATCCGCTTAAGGTTTATCCCGGCAAAGACAGCGTTACAGCTTTACTGGCTGTTTTAACACAATACGACCACGTGATAATTGATGGCACATTTTACCGCAACGGTGAGTTACCCGGAAGAGATATGCGCGACATCCCTCATCCTTTTGTAGAAGAAAGCATGCAGCTTTTTCAATCACTTTCTGCAAGTGATAAAAAAAGAATCTGCTTTATTCATTTTAACCACACCAATCCTTTGCTGTGGGATATGAATGCACAAAAAACTGTAAAACAAAACGGGTTTTGCATTGCTGAACAAAACACGGTGTTGCCTTAGTGCGCTTCCAGCCAGTTGTCGCCCACTCCTGCCTCTGCTACAACAGGGACTTTAAGTGACATGGCACCTTCCATCTCTTCTTTCACCAATGCTTTCATGTGCTCAATTTCTGTTTTGTGTACATCAAATAATAACTCGTCATGCACCTGTAAAATCATTTTTGATTTCAGGTTAGTTTCCTTTTGCATGCGCTCATGAATTTTGATCATGGCCACTTTTATCATATCAGCAGCGCTTCCCTGTATGGGAGCATTAATGGCATTTCGTTCAGCAAAACCACGTACGGTAAAGTTGGCTGAATTGATGTCGCGCAAGTAACGTCTTCTGCCCATCAAGGTTTGTACATACCCATGTTCTTTTGCAAAGTTGATGGTGTTGTTCATGTAACTTTTAATGCTGGGGTACTGCTTAAAGTACTCTTCAATAATTGTTGCCGCTTCCTTACGTGGTATTCCCAAACTTTGCGATAACCCGAAAGCCGACTGCCCGTAAATAATTCCGAAGTTGACGGCTTTAGCGTTTCTGCGTTGCTGTGAGGTTACTTCTTCCACACTCACACCATATACTTTTGCTGCGGTGGCCGTGTGAATATCCAAACCTTGCTTAAAGGCAGTAATCATATTTTCTTCCTCTGAAATAGAGGCCACAATACGTAATTCAATCTGGGAATAATCTGCACTCAACAACACATATTCTTCATTTCGGGCAATGAACGCTTTACGTACCTCACGTCCCTTATCAGTTCGGATAGGTATGTTTTGTAAATTGGGGTTATTCGAACTCAAACGGCCTGTTGCAGCCACTGCCTGATTAAAAGAAGTATGCACCCTACCTGTGGTTGCATTAATCAATTCAGGCAAAGAATCTACGTAGGTTGATTTTAACTTTTGCAACTGACGAATCTCTAAAATACAACGTACAATCTCATGTTCACTCAAGCCCTGCAACACATCCTCACCCGTTTGGTATTGCCCGGTTTTTGTCTTTTTGGCTTTAGGATCAAGCTTCAGGTGGTCAAACAACACTTCGCCCAATTGCTTAGGTGATGAGATATTAAAATTAACTCCGGCCAGTTCAAGAATACGTTTTTCCAATTGCGCAATTTCCGTTTGCAGTTCAACTGAATAATCATTCAAAAATTGCTTATTAATTCTAACACCTTCCGCCTCCATATCGGCCAGCACGGGCACCAGGGGCTGTTCCAGTTCATATAAAAGTTTTTCTGCTTCACGCTCTTTCAACTCGGGCTCCAGTTTTTGCTTCAACTGAAAAGTGATGTCTGTATCCTCAGCAGCATACTCTTTTATTTTTTCCAAAGGCACATCGCGCATGCTCAATTGATTCTTACCTTTTTTGCCAATCAACTCTTCAATGCTCACCGGCTCATAGTGCAGGTATATACCCGAGAGGTAATCCATCCCATGACGCAAGTCGGGCTCTATCAAGTAATGAGCCAGCATAGTATCAAACAAAGGACCTTTAAGCGTAAGTCCGTAGAGTTTTAAAATGCTCCAGTCGTATTTAATGTTCTGGCATATCTTGGTGATGCTTCCACTTTCAAAAACCGGTTGAAAAACCGATAATATTTTTTTAGCCTCTGCATAATCAGAAGGGCAAGGAATATAATAACCGTGGTGGGCTTTGTAACTAAAACTAAAGCCTACAATATCGTTATCTATTTTATCCAGACTTGAGGTTTCTGTGTCAAAACAAATTTCTTTTTGCTGTAAAAGCTCCTGCAACAGATTTTGAAGTGCTGCCTCTCCCTCAACTAAAATATATTCATGTGGGGTAGTGTGTATAGTAGCCTGAGGGCTAACCTCTGCTGCTTCAACCGAAACCGCTGTACTTTCAATTGCCGCAGCCGTTCCTTCCAATGCTCCCTGATTAAACAAATCAAACGTTCCGGCTTGAGAACCCGCAGCTTTGCTCTCTATAGCACTGTTCTGGGGCTCATTGCTGAATAGTCTTTTGGCCATGGTTTTAAACTCGAGTTCGGCAAAAAGTTTTTCCACTTCTTCTCTATCCGGTTCTTCAAGCAGCAAATCTTCTTCTACCAAATCAATGGGGACATTGATATCAATAGTAGCCAGTCGTTTACTTAAAAATGCCTGCTCCCTGTTATTTTCTACATTCTCTTTCTGCTTGCCTTTTAGTTCATGCACATGTTCATACAAGCCTTCCATGCTGCCGTATTTCTGTACCAAAGTTTTGGCTGTTTTTTCACCAATGCCCGGTATGCCCGGTATATTATCTACCGCATCGCCCCACATGCCTAAAATGTCTATCACCTGTTTTACCTCTGTGATGCTCCACTTTTGCAACACCTCAGGCACACCCATAATTTCAAAATCATTTCCCATGCGGGCAGGTTTGTATATAAAAATGTGCTCACTCACCAGTTGTGCAAAATCCTTATCAGGCGTCATCATGTACACATCGTAGCCTTTCTGCTCTGCTTTTTTAGCCAATGTACCAATAATATCATCTGCTTCAAACCCATCACGAATGAGAATGGGAATGCGCATGGCCTGCGTAATTTTCATGATGTACGGAAGGGCCTTGGTAATGTCCTCGGGCTGTTCATCACGGTGTGCTTTGTAAAGTTCATACTCCTCATGCCGCGCGGTAGGTACTGAGGTATCAAATGACACCCCGATATGCGTGGGTTTTTCACGCTTCAACAAGTCAAGCACTGTATTTACATAGCCAAAAATAGCTGAGGTATTAAACCCGTAAGATGTTATGCGGGGGTTCTGACTGAAAGCAAAGTAAGCGCGGTAAACCAGGGCCATGCCATCCAGTAAGAAAAGTCTTTTGTCATTTAGTGTCTTCATTTTCTGACCTTCAAAATAGGAAGGGCAAGTTATGTAAACCGAAGGTATCTCACCATGAAATATTTATCGTTCCAATCAAAAAATTTAACTAAAAACAATGCTGCACATCCGGGGTGGTATTGTTTTCGTAAGTATGAATAGTAGATTTTTCAACTATTTTTACCAAATTTGTCATACAAACCAACTGAATTTATGAAACTTAATACGCTCACCCTACTCTTTTCATTGCTTGTTGTCACTACAGCATGCGACAAAGAACTCGAAGACTATGTTAGTTTGGAGCCGCACAAAAACGAATACAAAACTTACATTATAAAAGAAGGGCAACAGTATACCGGATCTGTGACCAGTGAGGTAAAAACTACCGAATTAAAATTTAAGGTAATGTTTGACAGTTCTGCCATATACAGCACTGTTGATCCGGGAAATCAGATAGACATTAATAAGCTATATGGTTTCTCTGACTGCGGAACGGAACACCACACCCAAAGCGCACGATTTGGCTGGCGTTGGTCTGATGATTCACTCCGATTGTTTGCTTACTGCTACAAAAACAGCACCCTTACCTTTCATGAGATGGGAGCCGTAACCCTTGGCGATGAACACAGTTGCAGCATACAGATTAGCGGTGAAAAATATATTTTTAACCTCAATGGCAAGGTGCATGAAATGGAACGCGGTTGCGCTGATACCAATGGAAAACGTTACCGTTTGTTCCCGTTCTTCGGGGGTGATGAAATGGCGCCCCACCAAATCACCATTAAAATAATGGAACTGGAGTAAACTAAGCGTGTTTACGAATAAGCTCAAGCAAACTGTCCAGTTCTGTTTTGTTATTATAAATATGACTCGATACCCGAATTAAGTTTAAACCATTTTCAGGAACCATACGTATACGTATTTTATTCTCCGATGCCAGTTGGTAAAACTTATCATAGGCCACATTTTTAAGTTTAAACGCAATAACACCAGCGCGTGATTTTGCTTCAACAGGTGTAACCATTTCCACTTTACCCTCGCCTAACTGCAATAGTTCATTTTGAAAATGACCGGATAAATTATGTATACGTTGAGTAACGTTTTGCAACCCTATGCTCTCTATAAAATCAATTGCTGCAACAACTCCCGCGTACAAGGCTGAGCTTTGCGTACCGTAATAATATTTGTGAGCCGTTGATGCATAATCGCCCATTTCAGGCGGGTTCATCATCATGTTCCACTTCGCATTGTCGGAACCTCCACCCACATGATAGGCTTGTAAAATATCCTGCATTTCTTTTTTCACATACAGAAAGGCCGTGCCTTTTGGCCCCAGCATCCACTTGTGAGTACAACTCGCATAGAAGTCGCAACCCAGCTCACTGATATTTAAATCCAACATACCCGGCCCATGTGCTCCATCCAGAAAAACAAATAAGCCTTTTGATTTGCCTAATGCACATATTTCTTTGGCAGGCAACACCTGTCCGGCAGTGCAAGGAATGTGAGGTACTGCAATTACCCGCGTTTTCTTAGTTATCAATGCTTCAATACGTGAAAGTGTTTCGGCAGCAGTAAAGCCGGGTGTAAATGTTTTTAAGGTTAGTCCGTGCAGCTTTGCTCGTGTAAGCCAAGGGAAAGCGTTGCCCACATGCTCGTGCGTAGTGATGATAACCTCATCTCCTCTTTTCAAAGGCAATCCCCAGCAAACAATATTAATACCATCAGTCACATTATGTGTGAGGGCAATTTCCTCTTCCTTTACGTGAAGAAACTTGGCCAATCGGCTAGCGGTTTGTTCCCAGCCACCGTAGTTACCGTTTACATCCACATCCATCATGGTTTTTCTTACCATCTCAATTACCGGATAAGGGGATGGTCCCATAGTACCATTGTTCAGATAAATTCTATCTTTAGCTAACGGAAACTGTTCCCTAACCATTTTCCAAAAAGCTTCATCTTCTACCACATTTTTGCCGTTTGATTTTATGGCAGCGGGTATGTCAACTTCCGGAAATGGGGGAACTACCAAAGCTCCTAAAGCGGTTGTGCTCATTTTAAGAAATTCTCTGCGGTTGGTCATGTAATTTGTTGTATAGTAAATAAAGTGTAATTTTACAGTTTATTTGTTAAAAACAGTAATGAAAAACTTCATCCTTACATCTTGCGTTTTAATCTTACTTACTTTAAACACACATTCCCAATGGCAACCCGTTTGTCCAACATTTGGTATAAATGGCTTAGCTGACATTCATTTTATAAACCACAGAGGTGTTGTGATAGGAGAATGGGGATATATATCATATACCACAGATTCAGGACAAACCTGGCAGACTGCAAAACAAAACGGAACATATCAAAATTTTAATTGCGTAAATTTCACTCAAGGCTTATATTATTCCTGTGGCAACTCAGGCTATATATCTTTGTCGTCAGATTCTGGGGTAAACTGGACATCTAAAAAAGTGGGCAGCAATGAAAGCTTTAATTATATCCACTTTTACAATAGTACAGACGGATGGGTTTGCGGCAACAAAGGCGAAATATACAGCACTCAAAACGGAGGCTTAACCTGGCAAAAACGCACTATCGCTTCTCAAAGTGGTCAGGATGCCGTATATGTCCGATTTTTTAGCCCCTCGGAAGGATTAATTGTTTTCAGAAACGGGGCATTACTCAAAACCACAAATGGCGGAACAACATGGGTTAATCACAGCAACAATAACAATCTGAATATTTCAACTGCACACTTTCTAACCATGAATAAGGGCAGTATGATTTCAAATAACCTGCTGTCTTTAACCTGTGTAAGATATGACTCAACAGTCGTAACAAGTTCAAGCGTTTCAAATCTTAACGGAATTAGTCATTACGCATACAGAATGGAATATGCCAACGATACTTCCGTTTTCCTGGCTTGCAAAGGAGGTATCATTGCCAAATCTGTTAACGGAGGAACGACATGGACCACTCATACTTATTCTTCCTCGGGAAATCTGTATGGCATGCACTTCTTTAGTGCCAGCAAAGGTTACATGGTGGGACATTCTGGTATGGCCATTCAAACACTCAATGGAACAAACTGGACTGTACTCAATGGCGTTATGAGCAACAATCCTTTGTTTAACAGCGGGCCGTGGGCAAGCGATATTAAGTTCACAACACCCTCAAAAGGATTTATGCTTTTAAGCATGCAACTCTACAATACTATAAACGGAGGAAGCAGTTGGACGCAATTGCCTGGTGTTTTCGTAAATGCAGAAAAAATTGCAAAAGCGTCAAATAGAAAACTCTTTATTGTGAGTTATGATAGCTCTGTTTACAGATCTATTGATTCGGGAAATACTTGGCAGAAATTATCCAATTGCCCATGTAAGAATAAAAACTCGATTTACAATTTCGAATTTGTCGAAGACAAAGGTTATGTGCTCTGCGGAAATGGTGAACTTTATTCAACAGGTAACTTTGGAGACACTTGGAATAAGTTAAACATCAATAGTCGTATTGATAATTTTGAAATAGACAAAACCGGTAACATTATTTTCGGCATTCGAAATGATTCAGCGGCAAACAAATTCTTCAGATCCTTCAATAGCGGCAACACATGGGATTCCATAGCTGTATCCAATAGCCTTTCAGGCACAAGCATCAGCTCATTCTGCCTTTTAGATGACTCAACCATACTAATGACCCGAATAAATGATGCTCTTCATAACTATGTGTACAAATCAACTAATAGAGGCATTACCTGGAAAGAATTAAGTACTTCCGGACCTATTGTGACAAGTTTATCACAGCGATCAATTCATTTAAGATTTAAAAAACTAGACCACAAACATGTTTGGATGTATTTACCTGAAATACTAGGGCTACAAACATTAATGGAGGTGTATTTTTCCGATGATGCAGGTGAAAACTGGTATCGACAATTTGGATATGCTTTGAGTAATTCGGGAGCCTTAGATGTTGTACCGCCATCATATACTAAGTTTGCTTCTGTAGGGAGAATCGTTTTGAGCAGCTACAACTTCGGGCAACTTACTTCCCTCAGCCCTCCCGGTGCAATAGCCAATGACGTTGCAGTAACTAAAAAAACAAACAATACCCTGCACATTTCATGGAACAAAAAAAATTGTGACAAATACCTGCTTCTTTATTCGGCTAACGGGCCCGTTAACATGAAGCCAATGCACGGACCGGAATATGTGAAATTTAGATATATGGGAGGAAACTCTTCTGTTGCATATTTTGGTACTGATACTTTTACCATGCTACAGCAGTTACTGCCTAATACAACTTATCACTTTGCGCTATTTGAGTATAACGGGAGTAATTATGATGCCGTATATGATGTTGAAAACGTCACACATTATTCTGCAAAAACCTATGCCGGTCCTGTTATTGACAGTATTACAAAAAATGACTATTGCTCTGGAGATTCAATAACTATTTCTTTTGTGTGTGACGTGCCAGTGTCTGATACTGTAGAATACGCTTTGAATTTAAGTAACAACATCGGAGCCTGGCCTAATAGCGGAAACGGAACTAATCTCATCAGAATAAATAAATCTGTCTCAACTTCAGGAACTATAAAAGCCGTTCTACCTTCAATTACATCTTACAGTAACAAATACAGGATCAGGCTAGATGTAGTAAGCCCTTCTCTGGGTTTAATTCAGGGAATTCAGAGCACACCTATCTCAATTAGCACTCCTGTTATATCCAATATTTACACAGATGATTCTGTAAAATGTAATGAAAATATGATTTTCAATTTTACTGACCGGAGCATTAACAGCATACCTGCACTAAGAAAATGGTTGCTGCCCGACAACTCTCAGTCTACTGACTCAAATGTCACTTTTTTAGCCGACAATAATACAACCATACATAATGTAAAACTTATTTCAAGAAATATAGGGTGCGTTGATACTTCAATTCAAAATATTTATGTGTATGACAATAAATTTCTTGTTGTTGCTAAAAGTGCTAATTCCGTTTGCGGAAACACGCCTGTTCACCTTCGTGATACTGCATACAATACTTTCCCATTTATCTATAAGTGGTATAAAAACAACTATCTATTAATGGAATCATCAGTAGAGCTTGCTGTAACAACACCAGGAAGTTACTATTTACATCGCACCGACCCTGACTTGTCATGTTCTGTATATTCAGACACTATAATCATTAATCAATACAAAAAGCCATCAGTTCAACTACTGTCAATGCAAAACTCTTTTTGTTCAAATGACAGTTTACTTCTAACAGCAAAGTCTGATACCGCCTGCACGTATAATTGGGCACGGAATTCCGTGTCTTTTTTAAACACGTTTAACAACAGTCATTCTGACAGCGTATTCATTCAACAACCGGGCAACTATAATGTTATTGCAAAAAATGCTTCTGATACAACCTGTCAATCCCTTTCAACAAGTTTAAATATCATTGAAAAAAACGCGCCTGCAAAGCCACAGATAATTCAAAACAACAAGCTACTAAGTTCATCTATTTCAAGCAACTTCTACCAGTGGTATAAAAATGACACCCTTATAACTGGCGCGAACGGCTCAAGCTATCTGGCACAACAAACCGCTGCTTATAAAATACAACTAACAGAATCTAATGGCTGTATTCAGTATTCTGACCCGTATTGGTACATTGACCCAAGCTCTTTTCGAGAACAGTTGACGGCTAGTAGCTTATTAAACGTCTATCCAAATCCATTTAATGAAGGAGTAAATATTAGCACCAAATATGATGCTACGCTAACAATTTTTGATATCAACGGTAAAATAATGGATAAGTTTATTCTAAATAAAGGAAGCCATTTCGTAAGGTTGTCACATTTCTCCAACGGTATTTATTTCATTAAAGCAGAATTTGAAAATCTTTCTGAGTTGAACATGAAAATTATCAAACTAAAATAAAAGTACTGAACTACCGCAGTAAAATTTCATATCGCATGGTGCACCAATTGCACATCAGTTATCAGACTGCTGAAGAATTATTTCAAAACGGAAAAGTAAAACTGAATGGCAAAATCATTTATACCGATGAAAAAACCGGGCCGTATGATGATGTGGAAATAAACGGAGAACTGATTTCCATTGCGCACACCTACCGCTACTTTATGTGGCATAAACCTGCCAGAGTGGAATGTACTTATAACAAAGACGTACCGGATAATTTACTTCAACACCTTCCCCATGAACTGCACGGCATGTACTATCTGGGCCGGTTAGATAAAGCGTCAACGGGTTTGTTGCTGTTTACCAATGACGGGCACCTGCATGATGTATTGCTTCATCCTGAAAACAAAGTGCCTAAAAAATATTTGGTAACGCTCGAGAAAGAAACGGATGAAACATTTTACAAAGAGATGATAAACGGAGTAGAACTATCAGGCAAAACGGCCAAGGCTGATGATATATATGCTCTGGGGTCAAACTCTTTTGAAATAACACTCACCCAAGGAATGAATCGACAGATTCGCAGAATGTGCTTTAAACTCGGGAATTATGTGACTGCATTGCAACGTATACGTTTCAGCAATATCGAACTAGGAGCCTTGACTGAAAAGGCTTATGCTGAAATCAACCGAGATGATATTGTCTCATAATTTATTGGTTTTCAAGAAAAAACAACCTTCTTTTATTTCCTCTCTGCATCTTTTACCTTTGCCCCTGATGTACAGAATGATTTGAGTATGGGAATGTACCGTGTTATAGGGATAATGTCGGGCTCATCTATGGATGGCGTAGACCTTGCTTGCTGCGAACTTACTGAAGAAAACGACAGCTGGACATTTAACATCAGCAGCGCTGAAACCATTCCATACGATGCCAAGTGGCGTATTCGCCTTTCTCACCTGTACAAACAGCCCGCAGCCATTTTTGCTAAAACAGATGCTTTTTATGGACGTTATCTTGGTGACTTAGTAAATGATTTCATCCACCGGCATAAAATTCATGCTGACTTTATTTCTTCACACGGTCACACTATTTTTCACTCACCTGATGAGGGATACACTTCGCAAATTGGTCATGGCGCTTACCTGCACGCAGCCACCTCACTCCCTGTAATCAGTGATTTTCGTACAACAGATGTGGCTTTAGGGGGCGAAGGAGCACCGTTGGTTCCTATAGGAGACCGGCTATTGTTTGGCGAGTATGGTTTTTGCCTCAACTTGGGCGGCTTTGCTAACATCAGTGCCAACAGCCATGGCAACATGCATGCTTTTGATATTGCGCCATGTAATATTGTACTTAACCGATGTGCACGCATGCTCGACCTGGGTTATGATAACAACGGTGAACAGGCAGCAAACGGCACTTTAAATGAGGACTTGCTGAATGAACTTAACGGCATAAATTTCTATGCACAACCCTGGCCCAAATCATTGAACCGGGAGTGGATTAACAGCACCTTTTGGCCCGTTGCTCAAAACTACCACATCACCCCTCAGGATAAACTGGCTACCTTGTGTACACACCTCGCCCAGCAGATAGCCAAGGGTATTAATGATATTGAACAGCAGTATAAAGTGAGTAACAATAAACTGTTGGTTACAGGTGGCGGAGCATTTAATCAATACCTGATTAATGAATTAAGAAAACATGCCGGGCAAGAAATAGTAGTACCCGAAAAAAATACAGTTAATTATAAGGAAGCGCTCATTTTCGCTTTGCTGGGAGCATTACGTTTACAAAACAAAAACAACTGCCTGCAAAGTGTAACCGGAGCAGAACGCAATAACATTGGTGGCGCTATGTACGGCAACTTTAGTCATCTTTACACAACAATCAAATAAACACTTACATAGAAAATAAACACATGCAGAATCTCTTAAAACGTTTCGAAGAAAAACAACCTGAAATAGTATTTGAATGGAAAGACCCGGAAACCGAAGCTGAAGGCTGGATTGTCATCAACTCTTTACGAGGTGGTTCAGCAGGTGGCGGTACACGCATGCGCAAAGGATTAAACAAGCATGAGGTACTTTCACTGGCCAAAACTATGGAAGTAAAGTTTACTATATCCGGACCACCGATTGGCGGAGCAAAATCGGGTATCAACTTTGACCCGAATGACCCGCGTAAAAAAGGCGTGTTGGAACGTTGGTACAAAGCCGTGATGCCATTGTTGAAAACATACTACGGTACAGGTGGTGACTTAAACGTAGATGAGATTCATGAAGTAATTCCCATTACTGAACAATACGGGTTGCTTCACCCTCAGGAAGGAACAGCAGTAGGGCACTTTAAGCCGGATGAGGCAGGCAAAAAACGAATGATTAACAACCTGCGTGAAGGTGTATCAAAAGTAATTACCCACGAACAACTATCGCCATCTGTTGAGCGTAAATATGTAGTAGCCGACATGATTACCGGTTATGGCGTAGCTGAAGCAGTACGCAACTATTATGAATTCTGGAACGGCAACATTGTAAATAAACGAGTAATCATACAGGGCTGGGGAAATGTGGCAAGTGCAGCAGCCTATTACTTAGCAGGCTTCGGTGCGAAAATCGTGGGTATCATTGATCGCTCAGGCGGATTAATGAACTCTAACGGGCTGAGTTTTGAAGAGGTTCGTCAGTTGTTCCTGGATAAAGACGGAAACAAACTGGTAGGTAAAAATCTGCTGAGTTTTGAAGAAGTAAATGAAAAAATATGGAGCATGGGTGCCGAAATTATGGTACCTGCTGCTGCATCACGTTTGCTCACACAGGAACAGTTACAGCAGATGATTGATAACGAACTGGAAGTAATCAGTTGTGGTGCCAATGTTCCTTTTGCCGATGAACAAATATTTATGGGACCTATCGCCACATTTGCTGATAACAATGTGAGTGTAATTCCTGATTTTATTGCCAACTGTGGTATGGCCCGTGTGTTTGCTTACCTGATGAGCGAAGAAGCCCAATTGGAAGACACTGCAATATTCAAAGACACCTCCAACATTATCCGCAAAACGTTAATGCGTATCCAACAGTTTCACCCGCGCAAAACAGGTATCAGTGCCAAAGCACTTGAAATGTCATTAACTACATTACTACGATAAAGATGAACATGTATTCCGAAGAATTTTTACTGCGTGAGTATTGGGGCAACAGCGTCATGGCTTACCTGTGGTTCTTCGGAATCATTCTCATTGGCTGGATTATCAAACGCCAAGGTTCGCGTTTGCTTAGTCGCTTAATGTTCCGCTTTTTTAAAGGCTATTCAAAAAATGCGTATGCTGATGAATTTGTGGAACTGTTACGTAAGCCCTTTGAGGTACTTTTCGTATTGTTCATTCTATACATGGCGTTTGACCATATTCAATACCCGCCCGAGTGGAAACTTGGGCCTGAGCATAAGTTTGGTGTAAAAATGTTTGTTAACCGCACCTATGAAACCTTACTGGGAGCATTTATCACCTGGGTGTTTTTACGCACCATTGATTTTATAGCCTTTGTGCAGTGCGAGCGGTCTAAAAACGGGGAAATTAATACTGATGTACAACTGGTATTTTTCGTAAAGGAACTATCCAAAGTAATACTGGCCACCATTGGTTTATTTGCCATACTGAGCAATGTATATAACCTTAACATCACCGCTATTGTTACCTCCTTGGGTATAGGAGGATTGGCCATAGCACTGGCAGCACAGGAAACATTGGCTAACTTATTAGGTTCCTTTATCATATTCCTCGACAAACCCTTTGCTTCAGGAGATTTAGTTGAAACGCCTGAGTTTAAAGGTACCGTTGAAAGTGTTGGATTCCGCAGTACCAAAATTCGTACGCTCGACCGGAGCTTACTTATAGTGCCCAACAAAAAAATGATTGATACCTACCTCAACAACATTACCCGCAGCACACAACGCAGGGTGAAATTTACGGTGGGTCTTACTTATAGCTCAAGTCGCGAACAATTGATGCAGGTAGTTAAAGACATTAAACAAACCATCGATGCACATCCGCAAACTGTAGAAGAAGCAGTGGTGGCATTTTCTGATTTTAAAGATTCTGATTTAGACATTACGGTAATTTATTTCGTGAACACCAATGACTGGGATATCATGATTAAAGTAAAGGAAGAAATCAACCTGCGTATTATGGAAATTGTAGAACGTAACGGCTGTGCTTTTGCCTTCCCTACGTCAACAGTATATGTGGAACAAAATAAAAACTAGCCCAAAAAAGGTAACCCATATTTAACCAGCTCTTTCACACTTCGGGATATCCATTGCTTTCAGATGGTTGGCGGGGACGCCAACCATGTACAAAAAAAGTTTAAAAAGTGTTTAGATTTTTTTAATAAGCATAACTTACATCAAAGCGCCCTTCAGTAATATTTTTTATCTGCGCACCATTGGTACATTTAAATTTGAATGTGCCTGAGGCTATCTGATAAACCGTATCAAATTTTATCAAATGAACTTGGCCTGTTAAAGAATCATTGGTATAATACCCACCACCACCTCCAATTAGTACAATTGGAACATAATAAGCATAGTTGCTATCGGGCCTACCTTCTGATAGAACAAATGTATTTCCTTCTTTTGGATTAATAATTTGAACCAAAATATTTTGAAAGCTTTCTTTATTTTTTTCTTTTATTACTCCACTGAAATAAAACCTGTTTTTTCCCTTATCATAATATGCACTCAAATGAGGGAAACTAGTGGCACTGTATGCTACCCAATTTTGGCCATCCAACTTGCAGCCCATAGTATTGAATCCCCAAAAAGTAAGCGGTGGTAAATTTTCCTGCGAGTCTTGAAACCTTTCATTGTCGGTCTCGCACTTCATGTTTAAGGAGAGGGCTCCTGTAAACAGGATAACCATCAAAAAACGATTGTTAGATAAAGGAGTTTTCATATACATAGTTATTAGTTATACAAAGTAAAAACATTTTTCTGAGAGAAATGTAACTATATCCTGTCCGTGGTTGGCGTCCCCGCCAATCACTATCCACGCTCTTTCACACTTCGGGATATTCATTGCTTTCGGATGGTTGGCGAGGACTACATCCATGTACAAAACAAAAACTAGTCAAAAAAGTCAACGCGCATTTTGCTGATTGTACATTTTCAAAAACACCAAAGGCCGCATAAGCGGCCCCGATGTACTGAAATGAAGAATTACTATTGCTTACTTTTTTACTACTTTCTGAATTACTGATTCATTACCTGAAACCAAACGCAACAAGTAAATGCCTGCTTTTAAACCTACAGTGTTCACCTCTGTGGTTGAGTCTGTTTTGCCTTGCAATAAAATACGTCCTTGCAAATCAATTAACTCAAATACAAGCAGCTGTTCGTTTTCAACTTCTATAGTAATGTGGTCTGAAAAAGGGTTAGGATAAACTCTCATTGTTTCTATAGCAGATTCTGATAATCCTACAAAACCTGCTTTACGAACAAACTTTACATTGAACGTATTATTTGATTGCAGAGAATCTGAATTTCCTTCAAATGCTCTTACTGTCCATTTGAGATTAATGGAATCACCTTGAGCAACACCCAAATTGCCGAGTATGGTGCTCACATTGCCTGATACCAAAGTTAACTGTGGCAATGTGCCTCCGGTGTTGGAAGGTAAACGCAACAACGGGTTACTAAAGTTTCCTGAAGGAGCATCCAATAACCAAACGTATTGCGTTGCACCCGCTGATGACTGCCAAGAGATTTGTAAAGGTGTGTTATCACCATTTTGTACTTCAATTCGGGCATTGTTTTGCGGAGCTGTTAATGCAAAGTTGGTTAAAGAACGATTTCGAACTATCCAAATTAAGTTGTTGGAAGTTGCTTTAAGTGAATCACCTTTAAAATAGGCATAAGCCGTCCAGCGTAATTGAACCGAGTCTCCTTTTGCAGCACCCAATGTAGTGCCCAGCTGATCTAACGTACCTGATGAAATAGAAAACACAGTGTCCTTTCCTCCGTTATTAGCCATGCCTGAAAGAAGCGGAGCGGTGTATGTTCCGTTAATCCCTGTAATCATCCACTTGTATGTTGAGCCGTTTCCGTTTGTCCAATTGAAGTTTACAGGAGTATTGCTGTTTTGTTGAACCGTTACACGAGAATTATTAGCAGGCAAAGACAAATCATAAGCACTAAGGTCAGCAATGATATCCTTTTTACGAACTCCGTAAAGTTGATAACCTGAAGTACATCCGGTTGTTGGTGACGAACAAAACTGAGCCAAGATACCTTCAAAAGTAAATGTACCATTTGGGATACGTGTAGCAGGTGCATCTTCCAACTCAGTATCAGGTCCGGAGATTACACGCAGTGTGATTACATCTGATTGATTGTTTTGCTTCCACACAGTATAGTTAGTAGAGGCAGCAAAATTTCCTGATACGGATGTTTCTAACTTAGTTAATCTGATTAAACGACTCTCGTATTGTTCGCCTGATTCATTGAGCTGTTTTATGGTTACATCCACAGGAGTAACCGCAATACCTGAAGCTAATTTAATTACCGTGTTGGCACCCGTATATGCACCGCTGTTCAATTGAATCTGCGCATAATTGTTAAACTCGTTTCTGGGGGCAATAACTTCAACACTATCTCCCTCTTTCAAACCGCCTGATACAATAGAATCTACCATAGCACCTGCCGCTTGTCTTACGCCTATTCCAGCCGTTGCATCTTGTATGTATATAAACCTGCCCCATGCACGTGTAATTACTCCTCTTGTTCTCACCAATTTGGGAGCAGCTAATAATCGAGCTTGAGCTATCGTAATGGCCGGATTTGTCTCAGGGAAAATATCATCCTGACGGGAGTTGAGCAATTGTATCCGCTTATCGCCTATAACTGAAGTATCTCTTACATTGTATGGAGCAACAGTGTGTTTTGCATACATGTATTCAGCAAATGCATCCTGCTCACTTCCGTTTCCTGCAAACTTGGCGTACATGGAATCTTTCACAGCAGTATCTAAATTGATTCGGTTAAATCCGTTTGTGGTAAAAGGATATCCATCACCACCGCCTGCAAGAAAATCAAGTGTTACTACTTTATATATTTTAGTTGTGTCTCCATAAACAACACCATTTCTTACAATGGTATCCTGACGGTTGCCTAAGGAGTCAATGGTTACCATGCTCCATATTTTACTGCCTGATGCTTTTGTTGTATCATAACTCAAAGCCAAGCCACCCACCTGTGGAAACTGTCCAGGAGTAGCGCCCGGTTTAGTAGCTGAGAGTCCGTGCTCCATCAAACGTTTTAATCCGGCTGCATTTACACTTACAATGCTCAGTTTATTATTGAAACGTAAGGAGTTTTCAATATCAAGTCGTGAAATATCTCCCCTGCTTTTACCTGCAGCAGCATTAGGAGCAGTAGGGAGTAACTGCACATCACTTCCCACAGCAAAAACTTCACCCATTGCTGAACGGATACCTCCACCATTCTTAATTGATATCTTTACAGATGAATCATACTTTTTAGCCATCCACAAATTCGCATCTGCACTTACATTTCCCAGATTGGTTTCTTCTGTACGAACTGCTATTCTGCGTCCTTCAAGAAATACATTTGATTTGCCATAGATTGCGCCATCTTTTGCTGTAATTACTGATTGGGTGGCTGTAGCTAATTGTCTTACCAATGCGCCTTTTGATCCTGTTACAAAACCTGCTGCATAGTTGCCGTATAATGAAGTAACACCTGCTGAATCGGTTGCATATGCTCCGTTTATGGTATTATCTAAGATAGAGGTTAAAAGTTTACCTGTAGAATCAAAATCACAAACAAAACGACCTAAGTACTTCCACTCAGATGCCATGTTCAAAACTGCAATCGGGTTACCCTCTGCATCTGTTTTCAAAATAGGATAAGTACGTGTAGCAGGCATAGATGGTCTCATGCGGTCATTCGCATCAGCACAAACGGTGTGCGAACCTCCTGAAATAATAATATCTACACCTTTCAGTAAACCGGCTAATGCTTCTTCATTGGCCAACTGTTGAAGGTGTGCCAATAAAATAACTTTGTTAATTCCTTCAGCAAAACGAAGGCTATCAATAACCGGTTGAAGTATGGTAGCCAAAGCCGGCATGTCATCAACCTGAGGTCCAACAATCGCTGTAGAACCGGGTGAGGAAATTTTGGCTAATATCTGCGTGGTGGCTCCAACTATACCTATGCGCTCACCATTGCGAACAATTATTGTGCTGGGTGCAATACCCCGTTTTTGCGAATTAGCTGTAATGGTAGGATTAGTTTTAAAGGCGGTATCCTGCAAACGTTGATTAGTGTACAGGTATGAAATGTTCGCATCATTACTAAAATTCAAATTTGCAGAGAGGTAAGGAAACTGTGCACCTATCCAACGTTTATCTGCACCATTACTGCGAATATCTACACCAATCATACTGTTTACTTCTGCAGTTCCTAAATCAAATTCATGGTTGCCAAATACAGTCGCATTAAAACCCATAATGTTCATCATGGCAATGTCAACCCGACCTATTGCAGCACGTAAACCCGCAGTGGCTCCAGTGAAATAGGAACTTGCCGTGTTACGTAAAGGGGTTTGTAAAGCTGCATCTTCACCTGAGAAAAGGAAAGGACTTGGAATGTAATTATCTCCCGAAGAAAGAATTAATGTATTAGAATGTTCATCTTCCAGCTTATCAAGAATGGCTGCATAGTTTGGTGCATCAACAGGAGCATCCAAACCGCTTTCCATATCACTGGAGTGAAGCACCTGCATTTGGAAGGCGCTGCGTGTATTTACCTCAAATACGGCTACTGTTCCGCTTATTTCATGCGAAGCAATAACCAAATCTTTCCCGTTGGGACTTATGTTGCGGGGTATAAATAATAAACCTTCAACACTTAAATCACCTACAGAAGAAAGATTGGCTAAACTTGGAGTAACCGAAAAATTACGCGTGTTAATGTATTGAACAAAATAAGGTGATTGAGGATTGGTAATGTTATACACCATCAAACCACCTATGCGCTCCAGACCTACAAAAGCGTAAACGCTATCAAAAATACGAGCAATTGTTACGGCTTCCGGTTCCGGGCCTTTATCATCGCTTCTGTTTTTTAACGTATTGTTAGTACTGCTTACATTAAATGAAGCCGGAAAAGCTGAAAGTGTTCTTTGTTCCAATTCGTCTTTACTATCCCAAACCAAAGCACCTGTATTGGCATTCCAAATACTGAAAGAACGACCTCCGAAACAAAAGATGCTATCGTATTTTCCGTCTTTGTCAAAATCACCCCATGTCTTCGAAACAGTTAAACGTCCTAAAGCAGTATTCGCTTTAAGTGCTGTAACGTTTGCTACACCACCAAATTTAGCTGTATCCAATACGTAAGATGCAGAACCCATTCTTATCTCTTCATTATTGGCACTACCCCAATCAGCTCTTACATCACCTTCATTGGCAGTAACCAGGTAAGTAGTGTTTCCTACTTTATACTGTGCAACTGCATCAGGCATGTACATCCCAAAAACAGGGTAATTAGCAATATTGGCAGAACCCTGATCTGAAGCATCTAAACCATTCCCTGACAGGTTATGGTTTTTATAACCCAAAGCATTCAAGGCAGTAATAGTAGCATTATCAATATCCAAAGTGGCTATGCAGTTATTTTCCTGACAAGTAATCCAGGCTGTTTTTCCGTCATCTGATATAGTGATGTATTCCGGTTCCAGATCTTCAGCAACTGTTGAATTGCGCAGAAACGAACCTCCGCTTTGTATTTTACCTGTTATACGAATGCGGGCGTCAAGTGTTTGTGAATTAAACTGAGTAAAACCGGCAGTTTGAACACTGGCCTGTGTTAATGAAGCGGCACCGTTTGATAAATCAATAATACTTACTGAACCTTCTCGGTCAATAGTGTAGTCGCTGTTAGGTTCGCCTTCATTGGCTACCAACAACTTCTTACCATCCGGTGTAAAAATAACCATATCAGGATTTGAGCCCACTCTCACCTGATTAATAAAACTTCCGTTGCTGTCGAAAAACACCACTTTACAGTTAGCTGTTTTTCCGGCTGAGTCAATTACTGCCACAGCAATTAACCCGTTCTTTGCAGCTACTGAGGTCATATCAATTCCGTATGGAGCTACCGAAATCCGTGCCACCTGAACGGGAGCAGATGTGTTGTTAATGTTAACAATACGTAAAGAAGTATCAGCACCGCTGGTTACGAATAAACGCTTACTCAGGTTATCATATGCAGATATTTCTGCTGCTCCTTTGTCGTAAAAGCCGGTAGAGAACCGCGCGGAAAACTTAAGATTAATCTGAGCACTGACCTGATTCACAATGAATGTGAATACAACGGCCACCAAAATGTAAAGAGTACTTTTTCTGAATCGCATATTTAATAATATTTGAGTTCAAAAAAGCAACGGGAGTATTAACCCATTCTTAAACAGAAAAAAACATATCCCAACAATTAGGTTAATTTTTTACTGCAGTTGAATTAATTTAATGTCAAACGCGAGATGTCAACTATGAGTTAGTGATATAAAAGACATAATACTCATCTGATACTTTTACATCCAAATTGAGTGTAATTGTATCCTCACTGCAACAATGCCATGTCCCTGTTTCCAACAAAAAAAGCCTCCAGTTAATCACTGAAGGCTTTTTGAAAGTCGGAGTGGCGGGATTTGAACCCACGACCTCTTGCACCCCAAGCAAGCGCGCTACCGGGCTGCGCTACACCCCGAGCATTTTGTTTTTCACCCATCAAGGCGATACCGCCCCGATAGTTATCGGGGTGCGCTACACCCCGATTCCCTTAATTTTGGGAGTGCGAATGTACTAATTCAGGAGAAAATATGAAAATCGAAATTACAATTAGCTAATTAATAAGTTGTTGCTGCGCGCCAAAGCATTAAAATCAATTAATCAGTCTGCCTCTTTAAACCCTTACTCCTATTTTGCATCTTAGTTGCTGTGAAATTTAACTTCGCTTACCTTATTCTACACCTGTTTATTTTTACCTGTACATACACCAGTGCACAGGTTACACTTCGTGGTGAGTTATCTTCTTTTCCTGAAAGGGAACTGAAAAACAGCAACGGCTCATTTTCCTTTCACCGCATTTCCTTGGGTGCCTCCACTCCAGTATATAAAAAACTAAATATGGAGAAGCGAACTTTTGACGCGGTTATTCTTTCCGTTAACAGTGCTTACAACAATGTTTACTACAGTACCTTACCACAACGTTTACAAAACCTCAATATCTCCAGCGGGGTTTCCTATCTTCATTTCAATGGAATGAAAAACATCTGGCTGGGAAGTATCACTCCTTTTTTCTCAGCACCCACACAGTCTTTTGCTCATACCATTCCGGGTATAGTGGCGCTGGGTATGTACCAACGCAGGGTAAATGAAAAGTGGAGCTACAATGCGGGTGCATTATTTATTAGTGCCCGTCAACAGATTCTACTTCCGCTGATTGGTTTTCATTATCGGTTTGACGAAAAAGAACAACTGCAATTTAACCTACCATTTAATGCTGCCTACATTGTTCAAAGTACGCCAAAATCAAAACACAAACTCAGTATTGGATTCAAAGGATTTATCTCTCAAACTCCTTTCACGACAGCTGACGGATACCTTCGTGTACAACAACTACTGATGCAATACACTTACAAAAGACAGGTGAATGAATCCTTCAGCTGGCATACTTCTGCAGGACTTGCAGGTGGAAGAAAGGTGGTATTGTACAACACGCCCTTTGGCGATATAGACGAACCGATAAAAGGAGGCTTGAATCTGGAAGCGGGAATAAGCTATACCTTCAGAAAAAAAACAAAACAAGTGGAGTTACCTGATACGGATTTGTTTAATCTGGATGAACTCTCATTGGATGAGTTGGAAGATGAATTAGGAGACGAATAAATTAGTTGCAGCAAACTTCTGCTTGAAGAGTATTAAGTGATATCTCCTGCTCCACGTCAACCACAAAATACCTTATTGCATTGGTTGAAATAGTATGCTTATTCAGCATAAACTGATGCCTCAATTGAGATGACTCCACTCCTCTTCGTGAAAACTTAAAAAAATAAACCCGCTCAGTACGCAATACTTGAGCATCCTGCAACAACTGCACACATAAATATGCATTCGTACTTTTATTGCTGCATGTAAAATTTCCTTCTACTTTAATACAGGCCGGAGTTGTATTTATTGACACCACTTTGATCAAATGTGCTTCACAATCAGTATTAGTAAAAAGTGTTTTGCAGGTTTTCAATTCAGCACAGTGTTTCAATTCTTCCTGTACCAGATTTCTATATTTATCCCCTGTTTTTAAAAATGTAGCGAAATACAATTCCCTATCCATTTTTTGCGGATGAATAATACCTATGCTGTATTGCCTGGCTTGAACCTGATTGAGGCCAACACATAACACTACCATCGTGGCTAAAACCACTTTGCTTGAAAACTGCTTTAAAAAGCTGAACCAAACTCCCAGTAATACTGCCAACACAGCATATGATTCCACAAAAGCCCGCTGCCCGAAACAACTGCCGTAATGCCACACACTCCAGGATGAAATTACATAGAGGTTAAGGAACACATACACTAATAACCACACACTCCTCCATCCGTATACTTTAAATAGTGCGTAAAATCCACCCAACGACAAAGCGGCCAGAGGAGTATATACCCACCATCCTTTTTTAAAACTGACTAACACATTAATAAGCTCAGGAGAAGAAAAATTAAACGTAGCGGTTGTATAGGCGTCCACTACCCACAAGCCGGTTTGCCAATGCCAACACAGCGGTTGAATCAATACAACAGCAACACAACAACTCACAGCCACCAGTAAAACAGAGAGTGTTGTTTCTTTTAACTGCTGAAAAAGGTGAGGTAAAAAAAACGGGACAGTAAGTAAAACCAGCAAATTACTTGGCCTGATGATGGCGATAAAACCCAATGCTACTGCTGCAGTAAAAAGATACCTCTTCGATTTTATCTTCGCCCACCTTTGCAAGGCAAACAAAAAAAGCGTGATAGCAAAAAAAGAATAGGCGTGCGAAAAAGACGGTTCTGTTACAGCATAAGTATACAAATTGGTACCATGCAGTACTGCCGCTGAAATCAAAAGTGCCGCATATCTATGAGTTATATACGCTTCCACCAGAAGTGTGAGTAAATAGAGTGCCACACACACATAAAAAAGAGTGGACCATAGTACTGCCCGCTGGTAGGGCGCTGAAAAACCATCTGCAACATTTGCAGTAACATGCGCAACAGCAAAAAAAGGTGCAATAAGAACAGCCTCACCTACAAAATACTGATTCACTTTACGTCCGTTGGGAGCCTCACGTATGAAATTTCCGATAGGTCGGTAATTTTTTTCGTAATCGTTAAGAAACGACCAGGAAGCATCATTGTAAATAAACAAAGCCGGCAAATACGAATAATAGCCTAAGCCATCACTGTTAATTACTGAGGCATGTTCAGGTTGGTGATACTTTATAGCCGGCCATACTAAACTGAGGCTCAGTAGAAGGTATGCTGCAATATGAAATTTTTTATGCATGAGGTACGTACTGCACAAACATACCGAATATACACGAACCTTAGTTACTTGGAATGCGCAGGTGCTTGAGCATATCTGCCGTCATACCCGCCAAATCGAAATCGGGTTTCCAACCCCAGTGTGCTTTGGCCTCTACATCATTAATGCTTTGCGGCCATGAATCAGCAATCTGTTGGCGCGAATCGGCTTTGTAACTAATGGTGAATCCGGGAATATGTTTAGCAATTTCAGCAGCAATTTCTTTGGGAGAAAAACTCATACCTGCCAGGTTGTAGCTACTGCGTATTTTTACATTAGCGGCTTCGGTTTCCATAATGCCTATGGTAGCTTTTAATGCATCAGGCATGTACAACATGGGTAAAGTGGTGTTCTCTGAAAGGAAACATTCGTAACTGCCATTTTTTAATGCCTCGTGGTAAATGTGTACCGCATAATCTGTAGTACCTCCACCCGGTGCCGATTTGTACCCGATTAATCCGGGGTAACGCAGGCTGCGTACATCCACGTTATATTTTTGATGGTAATATTCGCAATACCGCTCGCCCGCTTGTTTGCTGATACCATAAATGGTGTTGGGCTCCATTACGGTATACTGTGGTGTAAGCAAACGTGGTGTGGTAGGACCAAATACCGCAATGGAACTTGGCCAATACACTTTCTTAATCAAACCTTCTTTGGCAGCATCTAGTACAAGAAATAAACTGTCCATATTAAGCTGCCAGGCAAACTTCGGATTTTTCTCAGCTGTGGCCGACAGCAAGGCTGCCAGCAGGTAAACCTGAGTAATGCCGTGGCTCTTTACTATCTCATGAAAACGTTGCGGATTCAGAATATCAAGTTCTTCAAAGGGGCCGTCCAGTTCAAAAGCAGCGGGCTTTTTTAAATCGGAAGCTACTACGTTAGAACTGCCGTATATTTTACGCAATTCTGTAATTAACTCAGTACCAATTTGGCCCGATGAGCCTACAACCAATATTTTCTCCGTCATGATGTACTTTTCTTTAAAGCACAAAAGTAAGTATTCCTTGGGAAAATTATCGGTTTAAGATAATTCTTGAGTAAGCAAAGTAACCTGTGGTTTTATCCGTGAGTTTCAGTACGTAAGTTCCTGAGGACAACTGACCCGCATCAACTTCAAACGAGTTGGTATTACCCGCAGGATATTGAACTGAAATTACCCGCCCCTGCAAATCATACAACATAAGCTGTGGCTCCTCCAATATCATCTGTGTTTGAATAACAGCTTTGCCTGAAAACGGATTTGGATACACCTTTATACCCGACTTATGTAATTCCTTCACACTTGTAAACCGGCTCACAAAACGGGTAAGTGTAGTATTGGTGATGATGGGTGCATTCAAATCAAAATAAATGTAAGCCGTGTTAAGCACCTCTGTACCGTGAACAAGGTTGGGCTTAGGCTGAACAATATAGCTCACAAAACCATGACTACCCGGTTCATCCCGAAAACTATCCGGCAGATTAATATTATCAAACGTAAATGTAATTACCCTGCCTTGAAGTTTGTATGTGTAGTTATGTGACGAGTGAGTAACCAAAAGTGTACTCAGGTCCAGATGTTCACTCAGTGTATCTGCTATCTCTACTTTAAATGCTACATCGTTGCCCGTGTTTTGAAAATGAATGGTATAATCCAGTTGCGGTGTGGAAAGAGCCACCTCATTGCCAAGTGTCAATGGTGCTGTTACCTCTTTCATATTGGGGTCAAAAGAGTTCGATGTAAAAAAGGAAATCGTGTCGTGGTTGTTAAGCGGAAAGGTATCTCCGATAACGGGTGTTACTGCTACAGGAAAATGCAGCAACTTATTTAAAGAAACGGAAGCGTCAATCGTGTAAGTAATACGGTAATACAAAGCATGGGGCCAGGTAAGGTGCTGAAACCGCCAGAATAGCACATTTCCGTTTATGCTGTCGGCTACAGGAAAACATTGTACCTGTTGCATGTTCATTCTTGCCTGAGTATCCATTGCCAAAGAAACCCATCCGCTTTGTGTGGTAGTCCCTATATTGTCTATGTGAAGATAAATGCGGTTACTTACACCTACTCTACATCCATTGTTGTTTCCCTTTATTTTTAAATCACTTACCTGTGCCTTGGGTTGCAGAACAAAGTCTACAGAATCTTTATTTTGGAAGTAAGAGTTAAATGAAATACTAATAGCTGTATCGGGTACAACTTTCCATAAGGGCATATACTTTCTAACATAAGTAGTATCATATCTTACATATGATGCAGACCCTGAGTCTGCAAAAAGTGTATAGCTATCTGAACCATTGCCTTCTATTATTTTGGAATCAGAAATAAGGTGCTGAGAATTAAGGAACATCTCATTAGAATCCTTTTTGAAATTGCTGTTGTTATCGACATACACCTTTCCTCTCACAAAATTTGCAACCGGTATTACTTTCTTAATATAATACTCCCCTCTACCTCCGGCTGCGGCATAAACTGTATTGTTGTGTTCTGCAAAACTCATAATACTACTGCCCCAGTATGTTGGAAAGCCGCTATATGGATCTCGCAACACATGTAAGGCCCCAGTATGTACATCAACTACAACAACATTTGAAGTGGGATTCGTGAAATACTTATGATACGTTACCCCACTGAAGATATACCCGTTTGCATAATGCAACGCATGATTGCCACTAGAGTATGGCATCATATTATCTCTTTCACCAGTTACAGAAGCAGACCCTAGTACTTTTCCGGAGTCAGGGGTAAGCCAAAAGAACGTTTCTTCAGTACTAAAAAATGGGAGATTGTAGTCTGAAAAATCAATTTTCAGTTCATTAAAGTAAAACTTACTTCTGGTAAGCAAAAGCGTAGAATTATATGGAATAATTATCACTTTATCCGTTGCATCTAATTCTTTTCCGTTAGTAACGTTAAATGCCGTTAGCTGTTCGCCTGCTGAACCTACTTTGAAAGATGCCGCACCCAACCTGCTTACACCGGCAATAGAGTCAAACCGGCCAAACACATACAATACAGAGTCATTAATTTTCAAACTATGAACAAATGGCCTGTTTGCTGAAGGTTTGGGGTTAGGTGACGGATTCCAACTATCTACAGCCGCAGTTGAGAGGTGCACCGCAGCTAAACCGTTGCGTTGAGCAGTACTAACATTTCTGAAACATCCTGACAAATACATTTTATTGCTAATGCTACTATAAGCCATATCAAGTACTACAGAATCGGGTGACGGATTCCAGGATAGTACATTCCAGTTTGTGGTATCCAAAGCCGCAGCATACATTCGTCTATTGTTTCCTATACTATCAAACCTGCCTGCCAGATACAAATTGCCGTTTAAAGGCAAAATTTTATATACTGAATTATTGAAAGGTAAGCTAACAGGCAAAATTTTCATTGTGTTCAAATCAACTGTAGCCAAATAGCGTATTGAACTGTTGGGTGTGCTGCTAAATGAGCCTGCCACCGCAAGTTGATTCCCTGTCAGTTGTATGGAATACACATTTCCTGTTACACCATACTCTTTATGCACAGCACCCGTAAATCGGTTAAATGCCATCAAGGTTTTGTAAGTTTTGCCATCAGATAACTCCATTAAGCCACTTAAATAAAGCAGAGAGTCCGTTAGACGAGCTGAAAAAAAATGAACCCCGTCAACATCTGAATTGTAGATGCGCTCTTTGTATGTATCTTTCAAAAAAGAAACAGATGAAAACACACGCGTTTGCAGGTTGTAAATTACTACATCCTTTGCCGCCATGCCATCAACAGCATCAAAATTACCTGCAAATACAATATCATCTCCGTGTATACTCACTTTGTCAATGGTACCAAATACCCGCTTATGATTTGTTGCCACAACTGCACCGCTTACAGAGTCTAACACCTTAAATCCACTGCCATTTAAATTTGCTGGTACATTGGGGGTATATGCAAAAATTATTACCTTGTCTTTATATAGTGCAAAGTCTTTGAAATAATAATCACCAAAACCAATTACAGGGGCGTTCCAAGCAATCATTCCACCTGAAGATATGTCAACTGCAAATACCCGATCAACCGATACATTATTATTAACAGCTACCCTTCCTGCTCCTGCCAAATACACTCTATTACCAAGTGCTTCTACATGCTTAACATATGGCACACCACCTTGGCTGCTCGTGCTTTTCTTTAGTCCTACATCCCAGGTATCCACTAAGGCTGTTCCTAAATCTACCCTAAGCACATAGTTTCTGTTCAATGTATCTGATTTAGTAAAATAACCCGACACATACAATTTCCCCTGATATACACTAAGGCTTCTTACTTTGTCATTTAATTTCAAATCAAGATTAGTTACCCTTCCCGCTGAATCAAGGTGAGCAAAATAATTTCTATTGTAAATACCTGCTTTGGTAAAATCGCCTCCTATAAACCAACCTCCTGCACCATCTGAAGCAGAACAATGAACAATGCCGTTCAACTGATGCCTGCCTTGTTTAAAATCGCCCTGCAGGTTGCCAACGGTAAAATATGGATTGGAATAACCTATGCTGGTAAAACTTCCGCCTACGTATAATTTATTACCGTATGTTACCGTCTGGTAAATTTTCCCATTGGTGTAAAAAAACGGGGTATCTACCTGTGCATGCAAAGATGAACACAAAAAAAATATCAGAAACAGTGAGATTATAGCATTTTTCATTGGCTGCATTTTACAGCAAGTTAAAGAAATAATCTTAAAATAAAAGGTAAACCAACTACGCCTCTAGGTTAAATCCTTGCCTACGAATACCAACAAGCCTCTGTTGGGTAAATTGTACACCCATTAAACAACAACCGAGAGATGATTTTAATACAAGCCGAAACTTCTCACCACATGAGAGCGGTTTAGTAATTCCTCATCATTTGAATTCCACTGAAAAGCGGATGCAATTAGTCAGCATGAATAACTATTTATTTAAGATTAAGATATCATTGAGTTTTAAAACCGGTAAATGTTAGTCTTTTATCAGGATTATCTGAATTGGTATAAATTACATCCATGTATCTGATAACTAATTTTCTTGTGCTTCTATCCAGCACTCCGTAACCCCCACTACCACCGCACTGTGTATCTCTGAATATGAATAGGTAGCTTTTTGTTGCTATATCAATACGAGAATCTATTGGATGATTCCGGCCGCACTGCCCTAAGCCATATAAATAGGCAGAAAAATTCCGGTTACTATCTTCTGCCTCAATGCTGATTGTAAAAAAACTATCGGGGCGATGGGTCCAACTTCCATAGTATTTCCCCATAATAGGTAGTTGGTATTGCCATACTGAATATATAGTTCTATAGGAAGTGTCGGCTGCTTTATCAAATAGGTTACATGCCAAATCAGGAGTTTTCTCAGCAATTAACCTTATGTTTAAAGCACCATATGCCGAATCGCTGAAGGAAAAATCAAGTGCCTCTTTTCTACCTACCCGCTCATTCTGTTCACCGCTTACTAACCAGCGATAGTTTTTCATCCCCGATTTTGCTTTGAATAAGACCTGTGTATATACAGTGTCTGTTTCAGCTGATATGACATCTGGCCCAATTGGTATTCCATAAAATCTTAAATCAAACGACTCAACTAATTTAAAGTCAGCATTTACAGGGTAATATGCAACACATTCATCATCTTTTTCTGTGTTACATTTTAATGATGAATTTAAAAATAATGCAACAAAAAGAAACAGTGAGATTATGGCGTTTTTCATTTGCTGTATTTTACAGCAAGTTAAAGAAATAATCCTAAATTAAAAGGTAATCTAGTGATTATGTGAAGCTATATCCTTGCGCACATACACCAGTAAAAAATTACTGCCCCAGATAGTTGAATCGGGAGAAAGGTGCAAATCACGGGCTTTAAAAACAGGCAACTGAATTTTATGGTACTTCTCGTGAGCGAAATTACTTCGGGAGAATTCTTCGCAAAACGACTCCAGACTTACTACCAACTCCGGCATTTTCTCCTCTACGTACTTTAAGGGAATGGCGCCAATATAGGCACTGGCTCTTTGTTCGGGCACCTTCATTGGATGGTACTTGATGGCTTCAGGAGAAATCAATCCGCAACCGTCTAAAATTTTACCTTCAAAGCCATAACCCAATCCACCTATCTCTGAGGTCATCAATACCGCATTCGGATATTTCTTGTACAACCATTGCGAAACTTCTAAGTACTTTTGCACACGTGCTCCTGGTTTAAAGTTTTTATATACCTGAAAATTTTCTGTAGCAGAGGCATACACTGCCTGTGCAAACAAAAACATATAAGGGAGCAGTAACAAAAGCAGCACCGCTGAAAAAGCTACGCGTCTCTCACGAACAATCCAAATAAAACAACCCAGCAAAACAGGCAAGGTATAAATGGGCACATACCAGTGAAAAACTAAAATATTTTTGAAAACATACGCTATGGCAATCCCCACGCCAAAGGCCATAAGCAAGTAATTGTTTGCCTCTGCAAACTTTCTCACAACGGTAATTGCTACCAGTACAACAAACACCACAACTAAAAAAATAGAAATGAACTTTCCGGCAACGTTGCCCTGCACAAAACTGAACCATTCTTTCAGCAAAGTATCGATAGCCGTTAAATCATAAATCACCGATTTGGCTCCGATGGTATTGGGAACATTGGTACCAAAAAAGTGCATGTTGTAAGTAAAAAAGGGCAAGGCCCCTAAAGCTGAAAAACCCAATGAAGACAACAGTTTCACCTGCTTAAAAATTACCGCACCAGCCGCAAAAAGAATAAATGCGGCCCACATTTCCATACGAAAAAAAGGTGCGGTGGCCAGAAATAAAAACGCTGATGCATGCCCTTTATAATACAACCATGCACCAAAACCTAATAGAGTCAATGTAAAGGTAGTTTCCATGTACCCAAATGAAGCAAACTGGCAAGCTGATATAACCAATACAGACGAACTGATAAACGACCGAAAACGATTAAGGTCGGTGAGTTGCTGAATGAGTAACTGATAAACAAACACTGCTAAGGTGAGTACCGTAGCATGCAACCAGGGGAGTAAAGTGAGCTTATACCCGAAGATTTTAAAAAACAAAAATAAGAACATCGTCCAGCCTGAAGAGGAAGAAGACATGATGTGCTCATCTGCATTAAAATACGGAACTCCCTGCTCCAACAGATTGCGTGCAATGCGCAAGTGTATATAAGAATCATCATCAATGTAAGGAAACAACTGACGATGCACAAACACCAAAAGTACCCACAGCATCAAATAAGCAGCTGCGAGAAAACCTTTGGATGAGAACAATCCTGCTTTAAGCGGCTGAATCATTTTTAAAATAACGGAACACACTCATACCTCCTACTATCACAAAACCTGCATATAAGGTAATGGTGAAAATACGGGCAATGTTTTCGCCTTTAGCATAAGTGGTAGGCTCGAACTTAAACTCAATAGTATGATCTCCCGCAGGAACGCGCATGGCACGCAGCACATAGTTAGCACGAATATGTTCTACAGGTTTACCGTCAACGTATGCATTCCATCCTTTATCATAATACACCTCAGAGAAAATGGCCAACTGCTCACTCAATGCTTTACTTTTATACGTGAGGTGATTGGGCTTATAATCGGCTAATGTAATGGTAGCCGTTGAGTCAAACTGAGGAGTAAAACCTTGCAGGTAAGTTGAAAATTTCTTGTCGGCAAATGCCTCGGTTCTCGGATTAAATCCGTTACCCAAAGTATCAACATTAAGTGAGGCCATTTCTGCATCGGCACCATCAACTAAGGTATACTTTGGAACAAACCATGCGTTACCTATAGCTCCCGGGTTAAACTGTGCCATCGGCTGACGGTTGTTGTCGCTCACAATAAAGTACCGCGTGTTGAGCATATTTAGCACCTGCATGTTTTGGTTACCGATTTGTTTTTCAATCAAATCCTGGTACCTGCGCACCTTAGCTGCACTGTAACCGCCAATGGATTTATGGAAATACGAAGTGGTAGCATCATTAAACGGACTAACAGTAGTATTAAACACGCGGTAGTTTAATGCAGGGTCTTGTAAAATTTGTTGGTCGGCTGCCGTAGGAACAAACTCCTGTTGCTTTTTCTTCGACACAAAATCTTTGTCATTCAGGTAACGTTTATCAACCGTCCACAAATCAAGCAGGATAAGTGCAGCCAGCAAACCCACTACCTGCATTTCCTTTATTTTCTTGGAGAGCATAAACCACAAGCCCGCAAAGGAAGCCAATACAAAAAACAACGAACGCAACGCATCATTGCGCATAATACTTTCTCTGTCGCTGTGTAAAGGCTCTATCAACCAATCGGGCAATTGTTTATCTACCGGTGCGGAGAAATCAATCATACCGGCTGAAACAACCAGTATAAAAAGTAATCCGCCCACCGTTGCTAAAGCATATAACAATGACTTTTTCAACTGCTCTTGTTTCTGTGTTGAATTGAAATATTCTTTCAACGCCAGAATACCCAAAGCAGGGAAACACATTTGCGTAAGAATGAGTATAAAGGTTACTGCTCTGAACTTGTTGTAGTATAGTACGTGATCAAAAAAGAAATCGGTTAACAGAGAGAAATTTTTACCGTAGGATAAAAGAATGGAGAAAATTGCACCCGCCAACAACCACCACTTTTCTTTACCCTTCACCACGAACAAACCCAGTACAAAAAGAAAACAAACTACTGCACCAAAATAGGTAGGACCTGCCGTATAACGCAAATCGCCCCAGTAGGTGGGTGCTTGTTCCACAAATGATTTTATTTGCGCATCAGGAACATTGTTTGCCTTTAACGCTTTGTAAGTAGCGGAACTTTTTCCGATAGGCGATACCGATGCTCCGCCATAAATATCCGCCACTAAAATAGTGAGTGGCTCTGTGATGGAATAACTGTATTCCAGTGCATAGTCTTTATCTAAACCTGTTGTTTTATTTGCTTCATCACCGCTCAACTCTGAAGGGCTGCGCTGACTTTCTTTGGCGTATTCACTACCTATAAGTAATCCCGTAGTGCCTGTACCCACACCAATTCCGGCTCCGGCCATTGCAAATAAAGCAGCTACTGCAAATTGTTTGATTTGTTTTTCTCTGATAGCAAAAATAAGTTGAACAACTCCCCAAATAACTACCAACAACATGGCATAATATGTAATTTGAATGTGACCCGCATTGAGCTCAAGTGCCATGGCCAAACCTGTTACCGCAGCACCCAACCATTTGTTGTAACGCATGGTAATGTTTAAGCCGGCAAATATGAGCGGGAGATAGGCAATGGCCCAACCTTTTGTAAGGTGGCCCGCATCCAGGTTAATAAAATTATAGCTTGAAAATCCGTAAGCAATAGCACCCAATACACCCAGCCAGGGAGATACGCCATAGCTGATTAAAAAAATGTAAAAGCATAACATCAACAACCAAATGGTTTCCATAGGGCTGGGCAACCAAAGCTTCATCATACCATCAATGTACGGTGTGATGTTGGCCTTGCTCTCTAAGCCTCCGTAAGTATACGAAGGCATTCCACCAAACATGGCATTACTCCACATGGTGGTTTCACCTGTTTTTTTCTTGAATTCACCCACTTCCTGGTAGGCGCCCTTCCACATACTCACATCATGCTGATTGGCTACTTTGCCTTGCAAAACAGGCATAAAATAAATTCCGGCCAGTGCCAGAAAAATTCCCAACGCTATGGCGTGAGGGTACAATGCTTTTAATTTTAGATTACTCATGTACGGTAAGAATTTGCTCGAATATAGAATTTCGAAACGAAATGTGAGGTGATTTATTACTTATTATATTGATTCATGGTAATGTTGAGCCCTGCCAACACAAAACTTTCTATTGCTTTGGCGCAGTCATCCATTTTGCTGTTCACTACTATCTGGTCGTCAATGTCCCATTTCCCTAATACAAAATCAACCTGACGGCCTTTTGGAAAATTATTGCCGATGCCAAACCTCATGCGCGGATATTCATTGCCTTCCAGGTGCATACTGATGCTCTTTAAGCCATTATGTCCACCATCACTGCCTGAAGGGCGAATGCGTAGTTTGCCAACGGGAAGCGAAAGATCATCCGTAATGATGAGTACATTTTCTTTTGGAATATGAAGTTTTTGCATCCAATACTGAACGGCTTTACCACTTAGATTCATGTAAGTGGTAGGCTTTATAAGCCAAACAGACCTGCCTTTCAGCTTTATTTCGGCTGCATAGGCAAGTCTGTCTAAGTTAAATGCGGTATTATGTAGACGGGCCAAATGGTCAACCACATCAAAACCGATGTTATGTCGGGTGTGGTCATATTCGGCACCAATATTACCCAGTCCGGCTATTAAGTATTTCACCAGGCTGTTGATTAACGGCTAATTAAGCGGTTGTGGTAGCTTCTTTAGAAGCACGTGTAGCCACTACAGATACAACAGGATTTGATCCCTCATCCAAAATCTGGATATTTTTGGCTGTAACCTCGTTCACACGAATGGATTTACCCATCTCCAGTGTATCGATATTTACTTCCACAAAATCGGGCAGATTAGCAGGAAGTGCTTTTACTTTAAGCTTCTTCAAGCGCTGTTGTAATTTACCACCCTGACGAACACCGGGAGAATTACCAGTGATACGAACGGGGATGTTAATAATGATTGGCTTGTCATCAGTTACCTGCAGAAAATCTGCGTGAATGATAACGTCATTTACCGGATGAAACTGAACTTCTTGCAATGACGCTTTGTAAATAGCTCCGTCAATGTCAAGTTTTACTAAGTACGTGCTTGGTGTGTACACCAATTCTTTGAAATCAGAAACGTAAACTGAAAAGTGCACATTCTCTTTTCCGCCATAAAGAACACATGGAACTTTGCCTTCACTGCGAAGCTCGCGGCTGTCAGCTTTTCCAAGACCCTTTCTTACGTTTCCGAAGATTGCTACTGATTTCATGATGCTTGTTGTTTATATAAATTTAATTAAAAGAAATTCTATTTAGCCTGTCCTTGTGTATCTACTGCAAACAGGGTGCTGATGGAGCCATGCTCATGTACATTACGTATAGCTTTGGCAAACAACTGTGCTGAAGACAACACTTTAATTTTGTCAATTTGTTTTTGCAAAGGAATGGTATCTGATACAATCAACTCATCTAAAACAGAGTTGGCAATGGTTTCATACGCTTTACCTGAAAGAACCGGGTGAGTGCATATAGCTCTTACACTACGGGCACCTTTATCCATTAACATGGCTGCTGATTTGGCCAAGGTATTTCCGGTATCTACCATATCGTCTACTATTACGATATCGGCATCTTTCACATCACCTATTACGGTCATGGAAGCTATTTCGTTGGCACGTTTACGTTCTTTGTCTACAATAACAATATCAGCATTCAACGCTTTGGCATAATAGCGGGCGCGGTTGGAACCACCCATATCGGGAGCTGCGATGGTAAGGTTGGGCAGGTTAAGACCCTTAATGTAAGGAATATAAATGCTGGTAGCATCTAAGTGATCCACCGGGATATTAAAGAACCCCTGAATTTGAGGAGCGTGTAAATCCATGGTCATTACACGGCTGGCACCTACTGCGGTTAAAATATCGGCCACCATTTTGGAACCAATGGAAACACGTGGTTTATCTTTACGATCCTGACGGGCAAAACCAAAATACGGGATTACTGCAGTAATGTAGTGGGCCGAAGCTCGCTTGGCAGCGTCAATAGCCATCAACATTTCCATCAGGTTATCTGCCGGAGGGAAACTGGATTGTATAATGAAAATATCACATCCGCGAACAGATTCATTAAAGCTGGGCTGGAACTCCCCGTCACTGAATTTAGAAAAACTCAGGTCACCTAACTGCGTGCCATAGGCCTCTGCAATCTTTTCTGCCAGGTACCTTGACTGTGTACCGGAGAACAATTTGATTTGATTAAGTACAGCAGGCACTTGTGTTGAGTATTAAAGGGTTTGGTTGTCCGACTAGGGCTCGAACCTAGACTCTTCTGAACCAAAATCAGACGTGTTGCCAGTTACACCATCGGACAATGAGGCGCAAAGGTAAGTTTTCATTTGGTAAAGCGCAAACTGCATTTTAAGATTTTTTTATTCTCGTCTTGATGCTGAAAAAGAATATCTACTTGAATTTATACTATTGAAAAACTGCAACTTACAATAAAATAGTTCCCTGCTGTTTCCCCAAACTCACTTTTTCGCGTGTGAGAGATAAAAAATAAAGTCTCAGTATGAGAACACTACCCTATCTGTTTAACTTCACACACTTCTTTTTATTTATCCTACATTTGAAAAGCAAAACAAAGAATTTAATAATTTACTTAATAGAATGAAAAACCTTGCGCTGTTTTATTTCTTGTTGCTGCTCATTCCGGTTTCTTTCGCTCAAGAGACAACTAAAACAAAAAACAACTATACACTTTCTGTACAAGGCCATATTTCCACTCCTTTTTATGCTATTAACTCCGTTAAAAGTGCCAACATATGGTCCTATAAAAATAAAAGTCACACTCCCTCTTATCTTGTTCACCTCAAGCTAAAAAGTAAAAAGGGTTGGTTTGTTATGCTTGGTTTGTACCATACCAAACAAACGTTTTCATTGGATACCACAGGTAAGTTCCCGTTTGGTCCGCCTTCAGGGCCTTTGGTATTAGATAAATCGTTTACCTATATCGACTACTCCTTGTTGACAGGTAAAGAGTTTGCACTAACTAAACGATTTGGTGCAGAAGTTTCAGGCGGCATCACTAAAGGCAACCTGATAAAAGGCCGGAATACACTTTGGGGTATTACAACAGACCCCACCTATGCAAAAGACTATGATGAACAGTTCAAGCCATCTCCGCTTAGTATTACGGTAGGCACGGGTGCCATTTACAGGCTTAACCCCCACCTTTCACTAAAATTGAATTGTATGTACAGAATGTATGGGGCCATTGATGCATATTATCAGTTTATAAATGATGATGACAAAAAAACTACGCTTTTCTATCATAAGAAACTGAGCTATGGCATAGGGCTGGAATACAATTTCCCCAACAAGAAGGATAACTAATTCGCCAGTTCCGATATAAACTGAATGCGCATCAATTGTAAATCTTCTTTGCTTATTTCGTTGTCAAACTCTTTGATGGCTAAGTCAAGCGAATCAGACTCACTGCCTTTGAAATAGTCGAAAATATCTTGCTGTACATCTTCATCCAATATGGTGTTGATGTAGTATTTGAGGTTAAGTTTTGTACCGCTGTACACCATGCCCTCAATCTCAGCTACCAGTTCATCGCGGCTAATGCCTTGCGAGCGGCTGATGTCTTCGAGGTTAATCTTGCGGTCAATATTCTGAATAATGGCAACTTTTTTACCTGATTTGTTTACCGCAGATTTAATCACCAAATCCTCTGAACGCTCAATATCGTTTTCTTTTACGTAAGCTTCAATCAGTTCTAAAAACGGCTTACCGAATTTTTGTGCTTTGCTGGCCGTTACTCCGAATACCTGCGATAATTCCGACATGGTAATGGGGTATTTGGAGGCCATGTCTTCCAAAGAAGGATCTTGGAAAATGATGTAGGGCGGCAGCGCTTTTTGCTTGGCTACTTTTTTACGAAGTTCTTTTAGTTGAGCAAACAGTACCTCGTCATAGAAATTCTCTATTTCGGCATTGTCATCATCTTCTGATACCTTTTCAAATTTAGTGTCGAGTGCTATAAATACCGGAGTAGGCTTTTTAAGGTACACATCTCCTTTCTCATTCATTTTAAGCAGTCCGTAGCTTTCAATGTCTTTGGTTACAAAACCGGCTAATAAGGCTGTGCGTATAACTGATTTCCAGAACAAAGGGTCTTTGGCTTTACCTAAACCAAAACACTCCAGATTGTGGTGCTCATAATCCATTACCGGCTGACTTTTGGTTCCGGTAATCACATCTACTGTATGTTTGAGGTTAAACTTGCCTTTAAGTAGCTGAATAACCTGCAAAGCCTGAATCATGTCTTTAGTTACTTCCTGCTGCTCCTTAGGGTGGCGGCAGTTATCGCACTTTTTACCACAATTTTTCTGGTCAAATTCTTCACCGAAATAATGGAGCAGAATTCTTCTGCGGCATCCGGATGATTCAACATAAGATTGCGTTTCAAATATCAGCTGCTCTCCTATTTCACGTTCTGAAACAGGTTTGTCTTTCATAAATTTCTCCAGCTTCTCAATATCGGCCGGATTGTAAAACAGCAAACAGTCACCTTCGAGCCCGTCACGGCCGGCACGACCGGTTTCCTGATAATATCCTTCCAGACTCTTAGGCACATCGTAGTGAATCACAAAGCGAACGTCCGGTTTATCAATACCCATTCCGAAGGCAATGGTGGCCACTATTACATCCACATCTTCCATCAAGAACTTATCCTGATGGCTGGCACGGGTTTTAGCGTCCAATCCCGCATGGTAGGGGAGTGCCTTTACTCCGTTGAGGTTGAGTACTTCTGCAATTTCTTCTACTTTCTTACGGCTCAGGCAATAAATAATTCCTGATTTTTTATCCCGTTGCTTGATGTAAGCCACAATTTCCTTCAGCACTTTATCCTTTTTACCTTTCTGACGTACCTCGTAATAAAGGTTCGGGCGGTTAAAAGATGTTTTGAACACCTCAGCATCCAGCATTTGCAGGTTTTTTTGAATATCGGCCTGTACTTTAGGAGTGGCCGTAGCGGTAAGTGCCATCATGGGCACATCCTTAATGTCTTTTACAATCTGTTTAATACGCCTGTACTCCGGGCGAAAATCATGTCCCCACTCTGAAATACAGTGCGCTTCATCCACCGCCACGAAAGAAATCTTGATTTGCTTCAGAAAATCAACAGTTTCATCCTTTTTCAGTGTTTCCGGTGCTACATAAAGTAATTTGGTTTTATTGGCCAGAATGTCTTCTTTCACCTTCATAATCTCTGCTTTGGTGAGGGAAGAGTTCAGAAAGTGAGCCGCGGTTTCATTACTTCCAAAGGCTCTGATCTGGTCTACCTGGTTCTTCATCAAGGCGATAAGTGGTGAAATCACGATGGCCGTTCCATCCATCATCAAGGCCGGCAACTGAAAGCACAAAGATTTACCCGCACCTGTAGGCATAATAACAAAACTGTCTTTGCCATTGAGTACGTTCTTTATAATGTCTTCCTGAATACCTTTAAAAGTCTCAAAACCAAAGTACTTCTTGAGAGCGCTCTTGAGATCATGTTTTACTGTAACTGCCATATCACTTCTGTCTTATCTGCTGAAAAAAACGTTATTATCGTTAATAAAGATATAACATTTTAAATCAATCCAAAAAATTTACTTTCAAAATATTTACTTTGCGCCACGAAATCATTTAATCACACTTGAATTGCAACAGGATAGCGCTATACTGAAAACTGCCATTGAGACGCTTCAGATTGAAGCTGATGCAATCCGCAAATCAATTGACAAAGTTAATACCAGTTTTGCAGATTGCGTAAAACTTATTTTAAATTCTGATGGCCGCGTAGTAATTACGGGAATAGGCAAAAGCGCCATAATTGCTCAAAAAATTGTGGCCACCTTAAACAGCACCGGAACACCTTCTGTTTTTATGCATGCTGCTGATGCGATTCACGGTGATTTGGGCATCATCCAGCAGAATGATGTGGTGATTTGCATTTCTAAAAGTGGCAATACCCCTGAAATACGCGTGCTGGTACCACTCCTGAAAAAAGGGGGTAATAAACTTATTGGCTTAGTTGGTGACTTATCGTCCTACCTCGCAGTTCAAAGTGATTTCATTATGGATTGTACGGTTGACAAGGAAGCCTGCCCCAATAACCTGGCCCCTACCACCAGTACCACCGTTCAATTGGCTTTGGGTGATGCCTTGGCTGTAAGTTTATTAAAGTGCCGCAATTTTACGGCTCAGGACTTTGCCAAGTACCACCCGGGTGGTGCTTTGGGCAAAAGGCTTTACCTGAAAGTAAAAGACGTATTAAGCACCATGGCCCCTCAGGTAAGTTCTAATGCATTAATTAAAGATGTGATTATTGAAATTACCCGCAAACGCTTAGGTGCAACAGCCGTAATAGACAACAATGAACTGGTGGGTGTAATTACAGACGGGGACATCAGGCGTATGTTGGAAGCCGAGTTGTATCGCAATGATTTAACTGCTGCGGAGATTATGCACAAGCACCCGCGCACCATTGATGAAGAAGAAATGGCCATTGATGCCTTAGGGCTTATGCGTGAAAATAAAGTTTCACAAATGATTGTGCTGAGTAAGGGCCTTTATAAAGGCATGGTACATATACATGACCTGAACAGAGAGGGTATTATATAACTGAACAGAAAGATTTTGCAGCGAATGAGTAAGAATAAAAACAACTATGTAATAATTATGGCCGGTGGTGTAGGATCACGTTTTTGGCCGGTGAGCAGAACAAGTTATCCAAAACAGTTTCTCGATATTTTAGGAACAGGTACCTCACTATTACAGCAAACCTACAAGCGTTTTCTGAAAGAGTTCAACAAAGAGAACATCTTTATTGTTGCCAATGAAATTTACAGGCCACTCATAAAGCAACAGGTTCCTGATATGGATGATGCCTGCATTTTGGGTGAACCACTGGCAAAAAATACTGCTGCCTGTATTGCTTATGCATCGTTTCGCATTCAAAACATCAACCCGGATGCACGTTGTATTGTTGCCCCATCCGACCACCTTATACTGGATGAAACCGGTTTTTTTAAATCGGTAAAACAAGGTTTCGATTTTCTGGACCACGAAAATGCTTTGCTTACCTTAGGTGTAATGCCCAGCCGCCCCGATACAGGATACGGCTATATTCAATACATTGATTACAACGGCACACATATTAAAAAGGTAAAAACATTCACTGAAAAGCCCTCTTTGGAACTGGCTGAAACATTTATTGAAAGCGGAGACTTTTTATGGAACGCAGGGATTTTTATCTGGAGCGTAAAAGGTATTCTTGAGTCAATGGAACACTACTGCAATGACGTGTATCAATTGTTTCTGGAAGCTGCTCCTGCATTAGGTACCAGTGATGAAAAAGCCGTAGTTACCCGTACGTATGAGTTGTGTAAAAACATCTCCATTGACTACGCAGTAATGGAGAAAGCATCCAACGTTTATGTAATTCCAAGTGATTTCGGTTGGAGTGATCTGGGTACCTGGGCTTCTTTGTACAGCATCCACAACAAAGATGAAAACAACAATGCCGTTAACGGTAAAAATGTGCACGTGTACAACTCCACACAGTGTTTGGTGCATGCCGGAAATAAAAAACTGGTAGTGCTTAACAGCGTAAAAGATTTGATTGTGGTAGATACCGATGACGTATTATTGGTATGCGACCGTAACAAAGAACAGGAAGTGAAACAGATTGTAACCGAAATGAAACTTAAGTTCGGGGAGAAATACATTTAGTACTTACTTCCGCCCACCTTCTCACTTACTTTATACTTGTAACCTTTGTTTGGCCACCTCGTAAAGAATTATCCCTGCGGATACAGATACGTTGAGTGAACCTATCTGATTGAGCATGGGTATTTTTGCTTTCGCGTCACACTTTTTGAGGTACTCAGGTGAAATACCGTCTTCTTCACTTCCCATAATTATTGCTGTAGGAATACTAAAATCAACCTTACTTATTTCGCGGTCTCCTTTTTCTGTACATCCCACAATCTGAAGTCCGCTGTCTTTTAAATAATCGAGTGTAATTTTCATATTGAACGAGCGACACACAGGCACGGTCAACAAAGCCCCTGCGGAGGTTTTCACCGCATCTTCACTGATGCGTGCTGAGCCACGATCAGGAATTACCACCACATCTACAGAGCCGGCCAATGCGCTGCGGCATATTGCACCAAAATTACGTACGTCCGTTACACGGTCAAGTACAAGTACCAATGGCGTGCGTCCTTGCTCATATACCATGGGTATAATATCTTCCACAAACTGAAACTGCACAGGTGATATGTAAGCTACCACACCCTGGTGGTTAGCGTTACCAAAATCTTAAAATTTTTCTCTGGGCACAAACTGATAAGGCACTTTAGCCTCATAGGCAATGCGTATAATTTCTCCTACTACATCGCCCTGCACACCTTTCTGAATCAATATTTTTTCCAGTTCTTTTCCTTTTTCAAGGGCCTCCATTATGGCACGTGTGCCGTAAATAAGTTGCGATTTGTCGATGTGCTTCTTGTTGTACATAAAAAAAATAAAGCCGGTGATTACTCACCGGCCTTTGATTAATTCAGTTATTATTTTACATGGGCTGTTGCAAGCCGTTCAAAATTTTCTGTACCTCATCGGCAGTAGCTTTATCACCATACATATTGGCAATTTGCTGGCAATAGCCAATTACCTGATATGATTCATTGATGTTGCTTTCTACACGTTTCACCAATTTAGTTCCTCTAAAGCTGGTAAAGTAGGTGTATTTGCCTTTGTAAATTTCTGCCAATCTTTTGTTAAGTGTGGCGGCCTTGTCTTTAGCTCCGGCCAGGTAATATCCCTCAATAATGCGAATCATGAATACATCATACGGAACATTTTTTTCCGGCATCACTTCTATGCATTTGTCCAGCACTTTTATTGCTTTTTCTTTTTGCCCTTCATCCACTAATTTTTTAGCCAAACGATAGAACAGGTTGCGCATATTTTTTGTCTGACGCAGGATAGTTTCATCCAGATAAATGCCATCCTTATCCATGTTGCCCCACACAAATTTATTCATGAGGTTGTCATACATGATATCGGTATTGATATGACCTATTTCGCGGTCCTGACCCATTTCGGTGCGTATAGGCACCAAACGGTAAGTAAGGCCTTCTAACTGGAAATAAGCTTCCAGATTGAGGTAAGCCTCAGAACCAGTAGTAATGGCAAAGTACACCGGACGCTCCCAATTGTTGGTGGCAATAAAATCCAAAGTAATCAGGTCGTTCTTCATCAACGTATTTCTGTTCACGGTGAACATAATCGAGTCAACCACTTTGTCCACGTCTTTAGAGTGAACTGTTCCGTTTTTGATGAGCTGTTCTTTGTTGATAGGAATGAAGAAATTTTTAGTAGGGTAATAGCTCAAACTTTCACCGCTGTTGGATTGCACTTTGGTACGTTGATCTTTGTCGTTTCCTATAAATTCAATTACCTCTTTCAGGTTGTAAAAACCATTCGGGTTTATACCTAAATCTCTGTTTTCATAATACACCACATAATCGCGCAAACCCTGAATGTATTGTTCTGATTTAAGTGAGAAAGGCACAGGCTCTGAATCGTACACTTTTTTCTTCAGCCCGTCAGCATACCAATCTGTATTCAACAAACTAAGATTTATAACACGAATATCTGTACGAATAGCTTCCACGTTTTGTGCATACCATAAAGGATAGGTATCATTATCACCGTTAGTAAAGAGTACTGCATTTTTAGCACAAGAGTTCAGGTAATCTTTAGCGAAATCCAAAGCCGTAAAACGGTTGGAGCGGTCATGATCGTCCCAGTTTTCTTTAGCTAATATGCCGGGGGCAATCAACAATCCGATTGCCGTTGCTGCTAATGCTGCCACAGTTTTATTCGCTTTTCGGCCCAGCCAATCCATAATGAACAACACACCTAAACCAACCCAAATAAAGAAGGTTTGATAGGAGCCTACATAGGCATAATCTCGCTCACGTGGTTGTAGCGGAGGGAAGTTCAGGTAGATGATAATGAACACGCCTGTAAACAGAAACAGGAGTGTAATCACAAATGCATCTTCGCGTGCTTTGATATATTGGAAAGCAAAACCCAACAAGCCAAGTATTAACGGTAAGAAGTAGTAGTGGTTCTTTCCTTTGTTGTTACCCAAATCAACCGGTAAATTATCCTGCGGACCAAGGCGTGCTTTGTCAATAAACTTCACACCACTTTCCCAGTTACCTGAGGTAAGTTCACCATGCCCTTGTTCATCATTCTGGCGACCAATAAAGTTCCAAGAGAAATAACGCCAGTACATGAAGCCCAACTGGTAATCAAAAAGAAAGTCAATATTTTTAGCGAATGACGGCTTTTTACCTTCGGGAATTTTTTCCCATTGCTGGTAAGCCTGCACGTGATCGGCCCGGTTACTCCACATACGCGGGAAAAAGGTAGTATGTTCAGGTTCCCACACCGGCTCAATTTTAGGCCCTACTTCTTCATACTTGTCAGCACCTTTACGGTACTGCATAGCACCTTCTTTGGTATCAATGTATTTAGCTGTGTAATGCTGACCATGCAAAAGCGGGCGATCACCATACTGTTCACGGTTGATATACGAAATTAGCGTGTATGGATTCTCCGGGTTGTTCATGTCCAGTGGCGGATCTGAAAGTGAACGAATCACAATCATGGCATACGAAGAATATCCGATAATGATAAATGAGAAAGCCAGTATAGCGGTATTAAGTGTAACGTTTCCTTTTTTAATGCTGTACATAATACCGGCAACAATCAAAGCTGCAAGCAAAATTCCGAAGGTTAATACTCCGCTGCCGAAAGGCATTCCGAAACCGTTTACAAACATGAGATCAAATTTGGCACACATGGCAGGCAAGCCAGGGATGATAGCAAACTGTACTATACCAATGGTTGCAAAAGCAATAAGAGATGCTTTAATTATACCCCATGAAGAGGCTTCGTACTTTCTAAAATAATACACGTATACCACAGCAGGTAACACCAGCAAGTTCAGTAAGTGGACACCAATAGCTAATCCGCACAGGTAACCGATAAGTATTAGCCAACGGTCGGCATGTTTTTCATCTGCTACATTCTCCCATTTAAGAATGCACCAGAAAGTGATGGCTGTAAAGAAGCAGGAAGAAGCATATACTTCAGCCTCAACTGCTGAGAACCAAAATGTATCAGAGAAAGTAAGACCCAAAGCCCCTACCAAACCTGCGCCAATGATGCTGTATAATTGCCAATCGTTAACTTCTTCCGCATTTTTAGCAATAATCTTTTTAGCTAAATGCGTGATGGTCCAGAACATAAACAGCACGGTAAGTGCACTGGTTACTGCCGAAACCATGTTTACCCAACGGGCTACCTGGGTGAGGTCTCCCATAGCCATAAATGAGAATAAACGTCCTATAAGCAGAAACAGAGGAGCACCCGGAGGATGCACCACCTGCAATTTATAGGAGGCTGAAATGAACTCTCCGCAATCCCAGAAACTGGCTGTAGGCTCAAGGGTTAAGGTGTAGGTAACCAAGGCAATCACAAAAGTGATCCAACCCATAATTACGTTTACCAGATTATATTTTTTCATGCGTAATAATTGTGATTAGTAACGGGCAAATATAAACAGAGTATCGGGTTATAAAAATCCCTTATTGCTGTAAACAGTAACCAAAACGAAATTTATTCTGAAAATATTCTGCTATTCAAATAAAAAGATTAACTTGGATGAAGTTTTCTTAATAACGTGAAATGGAATTTATTGACGAAAAATTAAGTGAATATGCTGAAATACACAGCAGTGCTGAGCCTGCCCTGCTGAAGCAACTCAACAGAGATACACATGCCAACGTAATGAGTCCTCGCATGTTATCAGGTCATTTACAAGGACGGTTTCTGAGTCTGCTAAGTCATTTGATGCGGCCCCGACAAATTCTGGAAATAGGCACCTACACAGGCTACTCCGCATTGAGCTTGGCGGAGGGGCTTGCTGAAAAAGGGGTTTTACACACTATTGACATCAACGAAGAGCTGGAAGAACGCACCCGAAAATATTTTGACGCATCTGATTACAGCTCAAAAATTATTTACCACATAGGCAATGCTTTAACCATAATACCAACACTACAAGGGCCATTTGATGTAGTGTTTATAGATGCTGATAAAGAAAACTACAGCACTTATTACGACCTGGTTATTGATAAGATGCCCTCAGGCGGATTGTTGATTGCGGATAATGTGCTGTGGAGCGGGAAAGTTACAGATGCTGCTGCTTTAACTAAAGATAATACAACTAAACTATTGGATGCCTTTAACAAGAAGGTGTCATCGGATGACCGTATGGAAGTAGTGCTGGTACCCATACGAGACGGACTTTTGCTGGCACGCAGAAAGTGATGACCATGTATTTTCACCCTTAAATTTCGCATATTTGCGGGCATTTTTAATTTGACAATGCAAGTTAAACTCAGGTTCGTCTGCTGCTGTATTCTCATCACTCTTCTGCTGGGTGTATCGAGGTATGCGCATGCCTGTACCGGACTCAGCCCCAATTTAAGCATCACCTCATCAGGAAGTTGTTTGCCCCGCAATGCTACATTTACCAATAACTCCACCGGTGCATTAGCTGCTTCAACCACCTACATCTGGAAGGTAAACGGAACAGCAGTTGACACAACAGTTGGCCTTGCCTCCACCACCTACCCTTTTACTACACCCGGTACATTTACTGTTCGCTTGGTGGCTATTACAATTGGCGGGTGCATGGATTCTTCACAATCAACTCATTCAGTAACTGCCGCATCAGTACCACGTGTTGAAGACGGTAACGGAAATGCCAGCTATGCACCTGTATGGCAAAACTGTATCACACTCGTTAACACCCCCGACTCATTTGTACTTACCATTACACCGGTAAATACTCTCAATAGTTACACCTTTGTTTGGGGAGACGGAACAAGCAACTCATCAGGAGCAAGTTTGGCCCCACCGGCTACCATTTCCCATACCTACAGCGCCTTAGGCAACTACACCGTGGCCATACGCACACTAAACGGAGGCTGTTCTGACACCATCTTCGGAACAGTTATCAATAACCGAATTCCAACGGCAGGTATTGTTGGTCCTCCGGCCGGCCAAAACAGTGGTTGTGCTCCACACACCGTACGTTTTATAAATAACTCCAGCAATATTTCCAGTTCTACTTTTTTCAGGTGGCGCTATGGTGATGGAGTTACTGAAATTAAATACGGAGCTAATGATACGGTATACCACACCTACCCCAGAGGTTTGGGCCCGGCAGGTTGTAACATTACGGTAAGATTAGAGGCCATAAACAGCTGCGGTACTTCACAAACCACCTGGAACCCTGTAAACATTTACGACTTTGACGATGCCCGTGTAACTACTGCTGATTCTACCCTGTGTACACCCAACCAAACATTTACATTGGTTAACTCTTCCGTAAACAATTGCATACCGGGCACACGTTACTTCTACTGGGATTTCGGAGATGGCACCACACTTGGCTGGATAAGTTCCAGAGCCAATCAAACCAAAAGTTATCCAGTGGGAACTTACCCTGTAATGTTGGTAGACAGCAATGCCTGCGGAAGAGACACCAGCTACCTAAACGTAATTGTGAACCAAGTACCTACTGCGAGTTTTAATTTCAATAAATCGTCAGGCTGCGCCCCACTCACCGTTAATTTTGGCAACAGCTCCACCGGTTTGTTAAACAACTACTCCTGGAACTTTGGCGACCCGAGTAGTGGGGTGTCCAATACCAGCACCTTAGCAACACCCACACACATCTATAATAACCAAGGCGTATTTCCTGTGCAACTCTCCGTAACTAACTACTGCGGAAACGGCACGGCACGAGATACCATTCGCGCTTATGGCAAACCAACGGTTCAGATGGGTAATTTTTCATCTGGATGCGCACCGTTAAACACCGCTTTCACGAACACTACGGTCAATACATCATCCAATGCAACCTATTTTTGGGATATGGGCAACGGCACTACCGCCTTTACCAGAAACGCACCGCTGCAAACTTATACCACACCCGGAACATATAACATCAAACTAAAAGTAACCGATACCTGCGGAACAGATTCAGTAATTCAGGTACTACGTGTGTTCAGTTTGCCCACAGCAAAATTCGGAGCTAACCGAGTATGTGCAGGAGATACCACGCGCTTCAGCGATTCCACTACGGTAGTAAGCGGAGATACCATTACTTCCTGGTTATGGAATTTTGCTGACGGAAATACTTCTGCTCAACAAAACCCTAAACATGTATACAATGCATCAGGAACATATCAGGTAATACTGCGGGTAAGTACCCAAAATGGTTGCATAGATTACGATACATTAAACGTGATAGTGGACATTGCACCTGTAGTAAGTTACAACTACTCACCTACATTAATCTGCACCGGAGTTCCTGTTGCCTTCAATGGCACTGCCACCACCTCATCAGGAACCATCAGCAGTTATAACTGGAGTTTCGGAAGTTTTCAAACGGCTGTATCAGAAGATACTGTTTGCAGGTTTACTACAGCCGGTCGTTACAGGGTAGTATTTACCGCAGCCAACTCTTTAGGGTGCAGCAGAACTTTTAGCGACTCCGTAACCGTGTACTCCAGTCCTAATGCCGGATTTACCTCCACACCCGCTTGTAGAAACAGTGCTGTACTGTTTACAGATACATCCACCATTGCAACAGGCGCCAGCATCTCCACACGTCAATGGGATTTTGACAATAACGGAACCATAGATGCAACAGGTGCAAACTCAACTAACACCTATTCCACTGCGGCTACATTTAATGTACGGTTAAGGGTAGTAAGTAATGCCGGTTGCGTTGATCAGGATACGCAACAGGTTATTGTTCGCCCTTTACCTGCTATGGGTTTGAGCGTGACCTCGAATAGTGTGTGCCTCATTGATTCAGCTGTATTTACCAACTCTACCACCGGTGCATCACAATTTACCTGGAACTTTGGTGATGGCTCTTCGCTGCTCAATACCACTTCCACCGGAGCACAAAAGAAAAAATATACCAGCACCGGAAGTTATACAGTAAAGCTTGTGGCCCGCACTACATTTAATTGCAGTGACTCAGCTACAGTTGCATTAAACATTCGCCCTATGCCGGATGCGGTATATACCACGAATGATACTATTGCTTGTGCCCCTAAAACATTTACCTTCACCAATACATCAGTAAATGCAGATACGTACCGATGGTTAAGAGATTTCACGCTTACCACACACCTCACCTCAACCCGACCTGACACTACTCTGAATGTACAGGGTGCATTCTTCCGTATCTCGTTAGTAGCCTTCAATAGCTTTGGCTGCAAGCCTGATACATTTACCCGCTTGTACCGCACATTAAGTAACCCCTTCCCTAACTTTTCTCCTTCCGTTGATTCCACTTGCGGACCAGCCGGTATTTCTTTCAGTAATGGCTCTTTCTTTGCAACCAGCTATCTCTGGAAATTCGGCAATGGTGTAACTTCTACTGCTACTTCCCCTTCCAATACATTTCAGTCTTCTGCCACACAAGATACCACTTACAAAGTATGGCTTATTGCTACCAATGCAGCCGGCTGTAAAGACAGTATCAGTAAAAATATTCGCATTTTCCCCAGACCTATAGCTGCTTTTGCGGTGAGCAGGTTAGACAGTTGCGGACCATTCAGCGTTCAATTTACCAACCAGTCAAACCACTTATCGGGTGGCACCATTAACAACATGAGTTTTCAGTGGCAGTTTGGGAACGGCAGTACAGCAAGCACCAAAGATGCCTCACAAACTTTTATTGCCTCTTTAACACAGGACTCTGTTTACCAGGTGAAGTTGATTGGCATGAGCAGATACGGGTGCTACGATACCACGACCAAAAACATCAAAGTATATCCGAAACCTAGAGCGTCTTTTACACAAAGCAGAAGTGACAGTTGTGGTCCGTTACAGGTTACTTTTACCAATACCTCTATACCTTACGATACCGGGTCAATCAACATCATGACATTTAACTGGTCATTGGGCAACGGAGCCACCTCAACCAACACCCACATCAATACAAACTACATAGCCAGCGAAACACAAGACACTCTCTATTCCGTTCGTTTGATTGCCTACAGTGAACACGGATGTGCAGATACAGCAACAAATAATGTGCGGATATATCCCAAGCCAGTTGCACAATTTACCACTGATGTTGACAATGGTTGTCCTCCGTTTGCTGTTAATTTCAGCAACAGTTCCACGCCATTGGATACAGGTAATATCAGCATGATGACTTTCCAATGGAACTTTGGTAACGGAGTTACCTCCACCAATCAAAATGACAGCATTGTGTTTAGTGCTTCTTCTTTTCAGGATACCACATATACCATAAAACTAAAAGCATTCAGCGAACACGGATGTGTTGATTCTGCTTTAAAAACAATTACTGTACACCCCAAACCTCAGGTTAAATTTACACCTGATTTTACAACCGGATGTTTCCCGCTTACTGTTAATTTTACCAATCAAACCATCAACGGCTCCTCCTACTTCTGGAACTTTGACGATGGTAATGCCAGTTTTGACGTTAACAGCAGCAATACTTTCAGCACACGACCGCTCTACGATACCGTGTATCATGTTTCACTTATCGGGGTATCTCCTTTTGGATGTGTGGGTGATACGGTAACCAAACCGATTACCGTGCGGTATAACCCCGTACCTGATTTTATGTTTGACCCTGACACTTCCTGCGGTAACACATTAAGTCGTGTATTCAACACCTCGCTGGGTGCTATTTCATACATCTGGTATTTGGGTAACGGCACCTACACTACTGTAGTAAATCCTTTTGCATCCTATATAGCCAGTGCCACACAAGACACGTTTTACACGGCCAAACTTATTGCTTATTCACCATACGGGTGTGTTGACTCCATTGAAAAACAAATCATGATTGCGCCTATTCCTGAGGCAAATTATGCTGCAAATAAATTCTCCGGCTGCCATCCGCTTACAGTTGACTTTACTTCATCAGCCAAACGTGCCGTGCGCTACCATTGGGATTTTGGTGACGGAGATACTTCTACTGCTGATAACCCATCGCACACATTTATCAACCCTACATTAAATCCTGTTACGTACCGCGTAACTCAAAAAGTATTTTCTGACAATAATTGCGAGGATACCATAATACGTATTGTTACCGTGTATCCCAATCCATCAGCTAATTTTACTTTCCAGAAAATCCCTTCCTGCGACACCGCACAAATACGTTTCAGCAATGCGTCATTCGGAGCAATAAGTTATGAATGGAAATTCGGAGACGGCAATACTTCTGCTCAAACTGACCCCACTCATTATTTTGCCACTCATCCATCACAGGATGTAAATTACCCTGTGAAACTCATCAGCACTTCCACATTTGGGTGCAAAGACTCCATCGAAAAACAAGTAACTGTAAACCCTATAGTTATAGCAAGCTTTACCGGAACTCCCCGCATAGGATGCAAACCACACAATGTAACTTTTAACAATACCTCTCGTAATGGTTTGTACTATTTTTGGGAGTTTGGAGATGGTGGTGCATCTATACAGAAAGACCCGCAACACCTGTATTTATTAGCCGCAACCTACAGTGTAAAGCTTATTGCAATTGATCAGTACAATTGTGCCGACACTCTTTTTATACCGAACTACATTGATGTACGACCATCGCCCGAGGCTAAATTTTTAGCCAACCCTGCTGTTCAAACTTTACCGAATGCTACGGTAACATTTACCGACTTAAGTGTAAGCCCAACCCCGCTAAGTTATGCATGGAACTTCGGAGATAATATTCAATCCACTCTACAAAATCCGGTACACACGTATACCGACAGCGGCACTTATGTAGTCACCTTAAAAATTGACAACGGACAATGCAAAGACAGCACCAGTTCCAGTGTTCGCATAAATCCTCTATCGCCCGTAGCTGATTTTGATGCTGCCCCTCCACGCGGTTGTGCTCCTCATACAGTAACTTTCACCAATAAAAGCACTAATGCTTACAGCTTTCAGTGGTTCTTTGGTGACGGGGGTAAATCTACTGCAGCCAATCCGCAGCACACTTACTTTTTCCCCGGAGTTTATACCGTAATGCTTATTGCTACCGGCCCGGGAGGAATTGATGATACCACCAAGGTAGATTATATTATTGTAGATGAACCACCTATTGCCAACTTTAGTGTAAACCCCAAAGAAGTATTTTTACCTGATGCCACTGTTGATTTGGTAAGTCTTTCCTTCAACGCCACACAGTTTCAATGGTTCATTAAAAATAAAAAAGGACAAATAGTTTGGACCGACACGAATGAACTGGCCCGAGCTACTTTAATTGATACCGGCTACTTTGACGTAACCCTGATTGTGAAAAGCAAAATAGGTTGTGCCGATACGGCCACTCAAACAAAAATCATCAGTGTGTCTGCTGAAGGAGAAGTGTATGTGCCTACCGCGTTTACCCCTGACAATAACGGACTGAACGATGTATTTAAGCCGGAGTACATGGGCCTTCAGTCTGACGATTATAAATTTCAAATATATAACCGCTGGGGAGAGTTGGTGTTTGAAACCACTGACCGAAATGCAGGCTGGAACGGTCGCTTCAAAGACAAGCCTTGTGAACAGGATGTATACGTATGGATAATACGTGGTGAGCTGGTAGGAAATAAAAAAATAATTCTGAATGGTACCGTAACTTTAGTGCGGTAATCTTATTTTCGTTCTCTTAATTAAACTTTTATGAAAATTTTGAAACGACTACTTTTGGGTATTGCTGCACTGATTGCAGTGGTACTGATTACTGCACTCTTTGTGAAAAAATCTTACTCCTTAACCAAGGAAGTAACTATCAACCGACCCGTTCAGGAAGTGTTCGACTACATTCGAATGAACAAGCACCAGCCTGATTTTAACGCCTGGTCAAAACTTGACCCGGCTACTAAAAATGAATTTAAAGGAACTGACGGGGAAGTTGGTTCGGTATGGGCCTGGAACAGCGAACCTAACGGACAAGGGGAACAAACCATCACAGCCATTACTCCCAACAAAGAAATTGATTACAAAATTCATTTCATTACACCCATGGATGGTGAAGCCATTAACATAGTAAAGTTTGAAGCTATTGATGAAAACCATACTAAGGTTATTAACGATTTTAGTAGCAGCATGCCTTACCCTTTCAACTTCATGTGTCTCTTTATGAGTATGGATGAAATGATTGGCAGTAAAATGCAGGAGGGCTTGAACAATATCAAAACCAATCTGGAAAAATAAAACGCGTCAATGGCCTTTTATGATTTGCCGAAGTCTGAACGCGAAAGGTGTGTTACCGAGATAAGCGAGGCTATCCTTTCAGCACTCCGCTGCAACAGGCTTCAGCAAAAAAGAAGACTTACCTACCTGATGAAAGTAGTGGCATTATAAATGCTAAGAGTGAGCATGCCTTCAGCTTCAAAACTACAGGTTCTTTACCAATTCTATAAAACGACTTGTCAGGTCAATTTTTGTCTGTCCGCATGTATGGCAATACTTGCTTTTCATTCCTTAATTGATCTATTTCTACTTTGTTGGGGAACTGGTGGCTCTTTGCTCAGCTTGTTGTATAAAGAATTGATGCATCAAAACACTTATGTGTTCTATCAAAACCTGAGTGCAACAAAACTCCAACTGTGGTTATTTACGATAGCCGTCAATTTATCTATAGTTGTAATCATTCACTCCCTCGTCCGTTTATGATTAACTGTATTGAGATAGACAGTGTACAAAAAACAATCGAGGGTAAAAAAGTCCTTGCTGATATTTATCTTAAGATTAACTCGGGAGAAATTATTTCCATTGCCGGTAATAACGGGACTGGTAAATCTACCTTACTCAAAATTATCTTCGGAACCATGCCTGCTGATCAAAAATTCATCCGCATTAACGGCATGCCTTGCAATAAACCTTATACTTTACCTCACACAATAACTTACCTGCCTCAACATCCTTTTATCCCTTCACAATTTCGTTTACATAAAGCTGTGTCTACGTTTATTGGGAAACAATTAACGCCTGCCTTTTTACAAGACCCTTTTTTACAACCTCTGACAAACACAAAAATAGTTGATTTGTCTGGTGGAGAATTAAGGTATTTGGAAACGAAGCTGATATTAAATAAGCCCTCCTTGTTTACGTTATTAGATGAGCCATTCAATAAGTTGTCACCTGTACTGGTTGAGCAACTCAAAAATGATATAAATAACGCAGCTCATCACAAAGGCATTCTGATTACAAACCATCAGCAGAAACATATCAGTAGCCTAGCCCACAGACACTATATTCTGCATGATGCTACGTTAAAAGAAGTTCATGGAACTTCTTAATTAACTAGTACCCCACCTTAATCTTCAATAACCTGTTGCTGTATTCCTCGGCTACGCGAAGTTTTTCTTTCACAATCAGGTACTGCGCGTCTCCTTCTTTTAGTTTTTGCAAATCAGCTTTGTGTTGCTGAATTTCTTTTTCCATACGCTCCTGCAACTGGTATATGTTCCCTGACAATACCATCGGCATTAGTCCTTTGCTATCACCTTGTGCTGCCTTTTCTAAGAAACGAACACCTTGTTCCAACGCATCTCCCTGTTGACGTAACAAATAAAAGCTGTAATAGAAAAATGAGTTGATATCATTCTTGGCATATACTTCTTCAAAAAATAGTTGTTCGTTTTCCTTACTGTGTTTTGATAAAATCTCTGCCACTACCGGACGCATGTACGGACTCCGAACTGGCTTATTCAAACGAGCAATCAGTGTTGCCGTATCAGGTGATAACTCGGCCAGCACATACAATGCAGCACTTGCAGCGGAGTAGGCTGAATCATTGGTACCTGCCAGCAACAACGTTTTCATATCAGGATGAATAATTTTCTTAAGTGTGTAAAATGCTGTGGCACGCACACCTGCATAAGCATCTCCGACAGCCATGTCTGTAAGTTGACTGCGGTATTTTTGAATGGTAGCTGCTTTGGTTTGCCCCAGCACATCGAGTGCCTCAAGGCGCAGGTGCCAGCTGGGATCTTTGATTGCTGCTGCCAGAGATATGCGTTGCAAAGAATCATTGGTCCACTCAGGATGCAGTTGCTGAAAAGCCTGCAAACGAATAAGTGCGGAGGTGTGCAAGCGGTAAACATTCCACCATTCCTGCTGTGTGCGTACATCATTGCGCGTACACAACAAAACCCGCTCCGGATCTGCCAGCACATAATCAGGAACAGTATCCAGCTTAAAGCGGTACACGGCTCTTTCTCCTTCCAACCATACACGCCCGCGGGTTACTTTACCTCTCACACAAAAATCTACATCCACCGGCATACGAAAAAAATTCGTCTCTTCGGTTCCTGGTTTTTGCAGCACCGTCAATTTTACTTCTCTGGTTTCAGGCAGCCAGGTATAAAACGTTTCCAAATCAGGATGTCCTTTACCGTAGAACCACTGATTAAAAAACCAGTTCAAATCTTCGCCCGTTACTTCTTCAAAGCATAAACGCAACTGGTGCATTTCAGCCGTTGAAAATTTATGACGGGTAAGATAAAGCTGCAAGGCTTTAAAGAAAGCTTCATCGCCCACATAGTTACGCAGCATGTTCAATATCAAACCACCCTTTTGATAGCTGTGGTTGTCGAACATGTCGTTGGGGTCTTTGTGGTAAAAACGAATCATCCGTTTTTTTTCTCTCATGCTCTCACCCATGTATTGCTGGTAATCGAGCAACTGATGAAAGTCGGCCTCGTCTTTCCCATATTTGTGTTCAATCCACAAGTATTCCCCGTAAGTCGCAAATGATTCGTTCAATGGTAAATTGGCCCATGATTCAGCAGTAACCAAATCGCCAAACCAATGATGAAACAACTCATGGGCAATTACATCCTCGTGGGGGTCATCAATATGTTCGCGGGCATCGTGTTGTAAAAATTCTCCGTGAACCACAGCGCCTGTATTCTCCATGGCTCCGCTCACAAAATCGCGCACCACCACTTGTGCAAATTTTTTCCAGGGATAATTTACCCCTAACTTCTTTGAATAAAACTCCAGCATCTCCCGCGTGTTGCCAAAAATAAGTCGGGCATACGGCTGGTATTGTTGTTCCAGGTAATAACTTACCTCCACACTATCGCGCCACACTTCTTTGGTTACAGTAAACGGCCCCACCGCAATCATAGTAAGGTAAGGTGAGTGGGGTAAATCCTGCTTCCAGCAATCGGTACGGGTACCGTCTTTATTAAAATTGGAATACATCAGTTCACCATTGGAAAGCGTAACGTCTTTTTCATTTACGGTAAGGTAAATTTCCTGCGTCATTTTTTCGTTCGGTGAGTCAATGGTGGGAAACCAGCAAGAGGCATACTCCGTTTCTCCCTGTGTCCATATTTGACGGGGTTTGTCTTTTTCCTTCCTGTCAGCATTAATAAAGTACAGTCCTTTCGAATCAGTAATAGCAGCTGAGCCTTTGGCACCGTTTCGTTCAGGAAATGCCGTGTACACTATACGCAAGGTATACGTTTCGTTGTTGCGGTATTTTCTATCTAACTGAATGGTAATTTTTTTGTTGTTGTAACTGTATGCTAAAGAATCTCTTTTGCCGTCAGCACGCAGCAGTTTTATTTCTTTGAATTCAAAATTTTTAGCATCCAGTTCAAGCTCGTTACTGGGGTAGAAATATGGCCTGAAACTTAGGGTAGCAATACCGTTTACCTCCTTCTTTTCATAATCTAAACTCAACTCCAGTTTGGTGTGCAATAAATCATGTACCCTTTTGGCTGATGGTTGATATTCTTTTCCCTCGGAGGAAACCTCTTCAGCCGCTTCCTCTACTGTTACGGGAGTTGCTACAGGTTTTGTTTGCTTTGATGTATGACAGGCAGAAAGCAGTAAAAACGTATAAATAATGAAAAGTGTTCCGTATCTCATGTTTTGGTTGTTAATTTGAAACCGCACACAAAGAAGGAACAAATCGTTTAAGATTACAAGTTATGTACAAGGCGCTCGTCAACGGAAAAGAATATTCCATCGAAAAAAAAGAAGATCAGTGGTTCATCAACAATGAGGCCGCCAATATAGATGTGGCTTTACTTCCTGATGGTACAAGGCATGTGTTGTTTAACCATGGCTCGTACCACGTAGAGTTGCTGGGCAGTGATGAAACAACTAAACTGCACACTTTAAAAATAAACGGTAAAAAAATAGAGGTAAGTGTAAAAGATCATTTTGATCAATTGCTGACTCAACTGGGTATGGATAATCTGAGTGCAGCCAAGATGAATGACATTAAAGCCCCTATGCCCGGCATGGTTTTAAGTGTGCTGGTAAAAGCCGGACAAACCATTGAAAAAGGTGAACCTTTGCTGGTGCTTGAAGCCATGAAAATGGAGAATATACTCAAATCACCCGGCTCAGGTGTTATCAAAAAGGTGGCTGTGGCCGCTCAGGATAAAGTAGAAAAAAATCAGGTACTCATTTCTCTTGAATGATGTATGGGCGAATTTTTCTTCTGTGGTTGCTGCTTGGAACAGGTCTTTGTTCCTTCGCACAAAGCAATGATTCTTTAGCTAACGGCAAACACCGTTACTACTTCTCCAACGGACAACTGAAACTCGAAAACCGTTTCAAAAACAAACTGGCCAGCGGTACCTGGAAATACTACAACGAGAAAGGACAATTAATCAAGCAGGAAAAATACCGCAAGGGCCATTTAAAGTGGACCTTTCATTACAATGAACGAGGTCGCCTCATTCGCATCATTGATAAAAAAGGGAAAGAAACTAAAAAAAGCGACTGCGGGTGTTAAGCGCACCTGCTGCGGTTTGGCGGGGACGCCAACCGCGGACAGTAGTAATAGTTATTTCTTAATCATTAATTACAGGAGGAGTAAACTTCACGCTCTTAAGTTCAGGGATAACATACTTTTTTATAACTATAGCACTATCCCATATTTCTTTCCAATCTGAATGAAATGATACAGATTTAATTTGTTTTGCACTCTCAAATGTATGATCGTATATCCAAGCTGATAATGAATCAAACGCAGCACATCTGGGTTTGTGTGAAAAATACCCAAAAGATTTTTCACTATTCTGATTCACCACCTTTAATACTCTTGGACGTCCGCAATACATTGATTTGTCAACTGAGTCATTAGAATTACTTCTCAAGTTTAAATTGCTTTCGTTTAAAGCTGCTTCAACAAGTAAATTTAAAGCTGAAACCAGAGAATCAGGGAATTTTTTCTCCATATATTTTCTCACTTCACCTTCATAACTCATTTGAGCAATCACTGTGTTGGCTGAATCTAATTTGAAATAAAATGCCGAGATAGGAAACGAATCTTTTTCTAAAAACAAAGGATTAAATTCAGAATAAAAAATTGACTTGTACTTAAATTTATTTCTTTCTACTGGAGCATTATCATTACATGAAACCATAAATAGTAAAATAAGAAACAGAAAACACATCCTTAAAGATGCACTGATTATCTTATCTCGTAAGCAATTGATTTTTATAGCTTTCTTTAAAGGATATTCCATAGGCATTTTATTCTCCAACTCTATTCGGGAATGTCGTAACTCCAACACAGCTAAGTTAATGTTTCAATTGTTGGTTTACAAATCTAAGGAAGTGGTTTGGCGAGGACAGTATATTCGTGTGGTTTGGCGGGGACGCCAACCACGGACAAAAGATGTGAGCCAATAAAGTTGAAATAAAGTCCTGTCAATGGTTGGCGTCCTCGCCAACCATCCGAGCACCTCAATTACGACCACTCAGTGTAATATTGTAGAAAAGATTTAAACAATACCTCATAATAAGCAGCTGCCGAATAAACATGTTTTCTCGTTGGTGGTTTGGCGGGGACGCCAACCACGGACAGAATACAGTATTAAGAAATCCTCTCAATTATTCTTAAACGGCACTATCAATTGAAATTCGGGGATGCGTACCTTGAACTGGTAGCCATCTACCACACGTTCGAATAAATAGGTACCGTACATTTTACCTGTTTCAGTTTGCAAATGGCAGCCGGAGATGTATTCATGTGACTCACCAGGTTCCAGTATCGGTTTTTGTCCTACTACGCCTTCACCCTCCACTTCCTTTTGCTCCACACTGTCAACAATAAACCAATGCCTGCGCAATAACTGCACGGTAGCATCGCCCAGGTTGGTGATGGTAATGCGGTAGGCAAACACGTGCTCATCCGCAAAACCGTCAGAGCGACTGGTTTGGTAGGAGGTTTCTACAGCTACCTGTACTTCGTTGGTAATGGCTTTGAACATCTTTCTTTTGAACGCTCAAATTTATATTTTGTTTCAGTACTACAAAACCGCTTTAAAAAAACTTTGCCCACACAAATAAAATCATTGTGATTCTGCGTGTTAAAATTAAGACACCTCCGGCTTCAACACGTGAAAATGAGCCATATGCTTGCACTTTTAGCAAATTTGCCTATATTTGTACCAGATAATGAATTGATGAGGGGACGCGGTCCCCTCTTTTTTTTACTGATGACAGAACTAAAAACAAGCGTAACTAACTGGCTGGAAGAGGCTTTACAAGAAAGTCCCTTCTTTTTGGTAAATGTTAGCGCCAGCGAAACCAGCGGGAAAATTGCCGTAGAAATTGACGGAGATGCCGGAGTGCAGATAGGCCAGTGCGTGGAGTTGAGCAGGCTGATTTCAGGCAAGTTGGAAGAATTGTACGGAGATGAACACCCTTACTCCATAGAAATTGCTTCAGCCGGTGCTGATAGTCCGTTGAAAATGTTGAGGCAGTACAAACAACATGTGGGCAGGGATTTAGACATAAAACTGAAAGACGGCAGTGAACTTGCCGGAAAATTTAAAGAACTGAATGGTGAAGAGTTGTTGATGGTAGAAAATCAGAAAGACCGCAATAAAAAAACCATCGGCAAGGAACACCGCATCAATTTTAACGATATTCAACACGCTAACGTAATTATAAAGTTTAAATAACATGAGCAATCAAAGCTTAGGATTAATTGACTCCTTCTCGGAATTCAAAGAATTCAAAAACATCGACCGTGCTACCATGATACGTGTGGTAGAAGATGTATTCCGCACTATGCTGCGTAAAAAGTACGGTACCGATGAAAAATTCGACATCATTATCAATGACTCGAGTGGTGACTTAGAGATTTACCGTAACCGCATGATTGTGGAAGACGGTGAAGTACTAGACCCCCGCACTGAGATAAGCATTACAGATGCAAAATTAATTGAACCCGATTTTGAAATTGGCGAAGATGCCACAGAAACCATAGCTCTGGAAGTGTTTGGTCGCAGGGCCATTCTTACTGCCCGTCAAACCCTGATGTCGCGTATTCTGGAACTGGAGAAAGACGAACTTTACCGTAAGTACAAAGACCGCGTAGGCGAGATTGTAACCGGAGAGGTTTACCAAATCTGGAAGAAAGAACTGATGATTCTGGATGACGAAGGAAACGAACTGTTGCTGCCTAAGAACGAAATGATTCCTGCTGATCACTACAAAAAAGGCGACAGCATTCGTGCAGTGGTACACAAAGTAGAAACACACAACGGCACTCCACGCATTATACTTTCCCGTACGTCACCGGTGTTCCTTGAACGCCTGTTCGAACAGGAAGTTCCTGAAATTCTCGATGGCTTAATCACCATTAAGAAAATTGTTCGTGAGCCGGGTGAAAGAGCCAAAGTAGCTGTAGAAAGTTATGATGATCGTATAGATCCGGTTGGTGCTTGCGTAGGTATGAAAGGATCCCGTATTCACGGTATCGTTCGTGAACTGCGTAACGAGAACATTGACGTAATTAACTTCACCGGTAATTTATCATTACTTATCCAGCGTTCACTCAGCCCTGCTAAAATATCTTCAGCCAAAGTGGAAGAAGAACAAAAACGTGTGGCGGTGTTCCTGAAACCCGATCAGGTTTCATTGGCCATTGGTAAAGGAGGTTTCAACATTAAACTGGCCGGCCGTTTAACCGGATACGAGATTGACGTTTACCGTGAAACGGATGATGACAATACCGATATTGATCTGGATGAATTTTCAGATGAAATTGACAACTGGATTATTGACGAGTTCAAATCTATTGGTTGTGATACTGCTAAAAGTGTACTCGCTTTAACCATTGATGACATTGTGCGCAGAACCGACTTAGAAGAAGAAACCGTTAAAGAGGTAATGAACATTCTGAAAGCTGAATTTGAAAGTTAACCCTGAAAAAACTGAGAAGCCATCTGTATGCACAAGTTTGGCGAATACAAGTAACATTGAACACGAGAAAGAATAAATGGCAGAAAACAACACATACCGCTTAAACAAAGTAGCCACAGAACTTAACGTTGGTATAGCCACCATAGTTGAACACCTGGACAAAAAAGGTTTTAAAGTAGAGAATAAACCTACTACTAAAATCGATGAGAACATGTACCAGTTGTTACTCACTGCTTTCCAGTCAGAGAAAAAGGCCAAGCAGGAATCGAAGCAGATAGTAACCAGCTTTAAAACCAAAGCGCGCGAAGAAGTGGTTGCAAAACCTGCAACTCCATCCAAACCGACTCCTGCTGAAGAGGAAGAAGATGAGATTCTGATAAAAAACACAGGACTTGGAATTAACAAGGCAACTGAGCCTGTAGCCGAAAAGCCCAAAGCGCCAAAACCTGAAAAAACTGAAGTTCCTGAGGAGCCAGTGGAGCCTGCTAAAGAGGCACCGGTAGCTGAAGCAGAACCAATCGTAGAAAAAAAGGTTGAAGAAACAACTTCTACTGCTGAAACACCTGATGACAGTCGCTTAGAAGTAAAAGTAGTAGGCAAAATAGACCTTGACTCCTTAAACAAAAAAGGTAAAGGCACTAAAAAGACCAAGACAAAAGAAGAAGAAACTCCGGTTGCAACTCCTGAGCCCAAAGCTAAAAAAAGCAAGGCAAAAGAAGTAAGTGAAGAGCCAGTAGCAGAAAAACCGGTTGCTCCCGCTCCCGTTGCTGAACCGATAGTAACCGAAACCCCTGCTCCTGTTGTTGAAGTGGTTCAACCTCTTGTTGTTGTTGAGCCTGTAAAAGTGGCACCTGTTGAACAACCGGTAGAGTCGGAATTGGTGATTGCCAAAGCCGACAAACTGCAGGGATTAAAGGTAATGGGCAAAATCGAATTGCCTGTTGAGCAACCTAAGAAAAAGCCCGTAGCCTCATCAGATAATATTGACGGACTGAAGAAGAAACGTAAACGCAAACAAATAGGTTTTGTTGGCGGTACCGATTCGCAGTTTAAGAAAGACGATAATAACAAACCCTCTACACCCGGAGATAACAGAGGTGGTGGTAATAATAACAGCAACAACAGACCAGGCGGACAAAACAGACCGGGCGGATACGGAGGAGGAGGACACACCGGAGGTGGAAACAGATTCCAGAAAGGACGTCCTGCACCAGCTAACCGCGATACACCTAAAGAAGAAATTACCGACAAAGAAATTCAGGATAAACTGAAAGAAACGTTGGCCCGCTTAAACCCCGGAAGTAAACCAAATATAGGAGCTGTTCGTTCCAAAATCAGAAAACAGAAGCGCGATCAACGTGCCGAAGAACTCGAATTACAGAACGAAAACAACGATGCTAAACGCATTAAGGTAACTGAATTCGTTTCTGCCAATGAACTGGCAAAAATGATGAACGTAACCATCAGCGAAATTATATCGGCCTGTATGAGTTTGGGTATGATGGTATCCATCAACCAACGACTGGATGCAGAAACCATCAGCATTGTAGCCGATGAGTTCGGATATGAGGTGGACTTTGTTACAGCTGAAGCTGTGGAAACAGTAGAGGAAGACGAAGACAAACCGGAAGATTTAAAATCCCGTGCACCGATTGTTACCGTAATGGGTCACGTTGACCACGGTAAAACATCTTTACTGGACTACATCCGTAAAGCCAATGTAATTGCCGGTGAAGCGGGAGGTATTACCCAGCACATAGGTGCTTACGAAGTAACACTGGCCAATGGTAAACACGTTACTTTCCTGGATACTCCGGGTCACGAAGCGTTTACTGCGATGCGTGCGCGTGGTGCTAAAATTACTGACATTGTTATTATAGTAATTGCAGCGGATGATAGTGTGATGCCACAAACGCGCGAGGCCATCAGCCATGCGCAGGCAGCTGCTGTTCCTATTGTATTTGCTATAAACAAAATTGACCGCGAAGGTGCCAATCCTGAAAAAATTAAGGAACAACTGGCCGGCATGAACATACTGGTAGAAGACTGGGGAGGTAAATTCCAGTGCCAGGAAATATCAGCCAAAAAAGGACTGAACATAGAAGCGTTGTTGGAAAAAGTTTTACTTGAAGCTGAAATGCTGGAGCTAAAAGCTAATCCGAATAAACGTGCAGTGGGTAGTGTAATAGAAGCTACCTTAGATAAAGGCCGCGGTATTGTAACTACGGTTATGGTACAGGCAGGAACCCTGCGTGTAGGTGATCCAATTCTCGCAGGTATTCACTCCGGAAAAGTAAAGGCCATGTTTGACGAACGCGGTAAAAAAATGAAAGAAGCCGGACCATCAACTCCTGTTGTATTATTAGGATTTGACGGAACACCTACTGCGGGTGATAAATTTGTATCTACCAAAACAGAACAGGAAGCACGTGAAGTTGCCAACAAGCGCACCCAGTTGCAACGCGAACAAGGCATACGTACACAGAAACACATTACACTGGACGAGATTGGAAGACGTTTGGCTATAGGCAATTTCAAAGAACTGAACCTGATTGTGAAAGCAGACGTGGACGGTTCAATGGAAGCCTTGAGCGACTCCTTACTCAAACTGGGTAATGATGAAATACACGTAAATGTAATTCACCGCTCGGTGGGCCAGATAAGTGAAAGCGATGTGTTGCTTGCTGCTGCATCAGATGCTATCATCATCGGCTTTAATGTGCGTCCTTCATCACAAGCCCGCAGACTGGCCGAGAATGAATCAATAGATGTGCGCTTGTACTCTATTATCTACGATGCTATCGAAGAAGTGAAATCTGCGATGGAAGGTATGTTGGCTCCTAAGATGGTAGAGAAAATTACCTGCAACATTGAAATACGCGATGTATTCAAAATTACCAAAGTGGGAACCATTGCCGGATGTTATGTTACAGAAGGTAAGGTTAACCGCAATACGCAAATACGCCTGATACGTGACGGTGTAGTTATTTATACCGGCAAGCTGGCCTCTCTCAAACGTTTCAAAGATGATGTGAAAGAGGTATCAGCGGGATATGAGTGTGGTTTGAACATTGACGGTTACAACGACATCCGTGTAGGTGATAACCTGGAAGGATACGAGGAAGTAGAAGTAAAACGTACACTCTAAAAAATAACGGTGAGCAGTCCACGGTAACAAAAAATCGTGGACTGTTAACTGTAAATCACTTTCTATTTGAGCATTTCTGCTAAGTGATTCTCAATTCCTTTTGGAGCCATTTCAATTACCCGCCCAATCTCTTTATCTTCATAGAACACAATAAACGTAGGCACAAAAAGTATGTTGTACTTTTTCTCTTCACCTGCTGTACTTTGTTTGTTTCGGTCAAGGAAATAAAGACTGTACTTTAACCCTGAGGCCTCAGCTACATTCAAAAATTTCGGCAACTCGCGCTGGGTATCCTCACACCAACTGCCACAAAACACTTGAATGAATAATTTACTGTTGTGTTGTTTTAACTTATCAAGTACAACTTGCTTTGCCTGATAAGCCGAGGCATCATGGAGCCAGTGCAAAGAGGTATCACGCTTTAACGAATCCGTTGTAATGCTGCCCATGAGTATACGTTCATTTGGTGACTGTGCCATAAGCTGTGTAAAGTTAAACAAGAGGAAAAAAGCAATGGTGTAGAGTTGTTTCATATAATAATTATTGCTCAAATAGTGTACAGGTTGAATTCACAGAAAGGCTGTGTATCGCTCCCATTTTTAAGGCTCGGTTATCTGTAATATGTCCGGCCGGAAAATTAAAACAAACGGGGTATCCATACTCACGAACAGCTTCAACAATAATCTCCTCGGCTGTTTTACCAAAGGGAACTGTATTGTCTTTCATATCACTCATCCCTCCCACTACCAAACCGGCTAAGTTACTTAATACACCTGCCCTTTTTAAACCCACCACCATGCGGTCAATATGGTAAAGGTATTCATCCAAATCTTCCAGAAACAGAATTTTACCATCTGTATCGGGGAAAGAAACTGAACCCAGTAAACTGTATAACACCGACAGGTTGCCACCCACCAGAATGCCATTGGCAGCGCCCTGCTTATTAAGTGCATGAGGTGCAAAAGTGTACTGCATTTTTTCTCCCTGCAACATTTTTCTCAATGTACTCAATGCCTCTCCGCTATTTTGTTGTGCAGGAAAGTTGATGGGCATAGATGCATGCACCGTGGGTATCCCTGTGATTTGTTGAATATGGTTATGCAACACAGTTATGTCGCTGTAACCAATCACCCACTTAGGTTGTTGCTGAAATAATGCAAAGTCTATTTGATCAATAATGCGTACGGAACCATATCCTCCGCGCGCAACAATTACTGCGTGTATAGTTTCATCATCCAACATCTGTTGCAAATCCTGTGCGCGTTGTTCATCAGTACCTGAAAACTGATTCGAAGCCTGAAACAAATTTTTCCCGAATACAACTTCATAACCCCATGATGCTAATACATCAACTGCGGGTTGTAATTCTTCTAAGGTTATTTTTCGTGCAGTGGCTACTATGCCTATTTTACTTCCTGCTTGTAGATATGGGGGAGTCATTAAAACAAAAGTACTATTTAGCTCTCAACTTGGGGTACTGCATGACGGTATTTCTTATTCATCTGCTCGCGCAATTGTTTTATTTTATTCAGAATAATGGGGTTACCGGCATCAACAGTCAATGCTTTTTGCATGCAAAACATGGCTTTATCAGTTTCTCCGGTTTGTGTATACAATGAGCCCAGATTAACAAAAGCTTCATAATAACCACCTTCACTACGTTTAATAAATTCCAGATACAACCTTTCAGCTACCTTAAACTCTTTGTTCCTGTAAGCAAATATGCCCGGTTTCATTAATTCATCAAAAGGATAATTCAGTCTGCCTGTTAATGCGTTTTTTAATTTCATGGCCGTACTTTGTAGTGGCATGCGTAATATTTCCCACTTCTGCTGTTGTGTAAGTTCATTGTTAATACCCTGCCTCACTAAAAACAAACGAAAACTGAACGGTTGAAATTCTTCTCTGTAGCCTTTCTTCATATAAAGTACTGAAACCTCATCAGCAAATATCATTCTCCAATCTTCTTTGAGTTTATTCAGTTGGATATGCCATGAACCTGAACTCATGTAATCAAATAAAATTAATTCAGGTTGGTATTTATTCAACATGTTTTTTAGGCTATCGGGAGTTTGGCTGTTTTGGTATTCAGCAAAAAACTCCTCCCGCATTACTTCTAATCTGCCATCAATAAAAACAGGTTGTGCCAACTGCCACTCCAACCAACTGCCTGTATTAAAGTCATTAATTAGTTTACCTGAAAGCTGATTGCTGTTGATAAAATTGCCTGTACCCACGGGGTAAGCCAATGTATTTAATCCCAACCCTGTTTTGATGCCGTTACGGTTAAGTTTATAATAACCGTTGTTCCACAGAAGCAGAAGAAACAGCATTAAAGAGTAGGCAACTATACTTCTGAAAAGAGCAGTATAGCCGGAAAAGTATACCACCAGCCGCTCTCTTATTTTCATGTTGAACCAGGCTGCGGCAATAAATGGTGCACCAACAAAAAGAAACAATGGTATATTTCGAATGGCTTTAATCGCAAGGAAAAGGAATGCACATCCGATAATCCATTCAAATACTTTTCTATTTTTCAGAGAGAAAATAAAACTTATCAGAAACAACACTACAAACCCTCCGAATCCATAATATAAAATTCCGGGTGAAAAGGGACTGTTGGGAGTAGTTTGTATCTCGAATACGGATTTGAATTCTGAAATGGCGTTGTTCATTACATTGCCCTCCTGCAAACGGGTGTACAAGTAGAAAGGAAACAGCAAGCCTTTTATTCCATAAGGGGTAATAAGCGCAGCAACTGGCTGCAAAGCTCCAACCAGAAGAAGCCGCTTATCTATGGATTTAGTATGCCACCAATCGCTGATAAAAAAAGCAGCACACATCAACCAGCCCAGTATAAAAAGCCCGTGACAATTGGCCCATATAAGTTGCACAAAAAATAACCAATAAATGGCATTTGACTTCTTTTTCAAATAGGTTTGATATACTAATAAGTATAGGCTGATACACATCCAGGTAATCAACTCCGGACGCAAATGAAACCTGAACTGTATGATAAGCGCTACCAACATTAACAATACAATACCTTCTGTTATTGAAATGTAAGTTCGCAGAAGTTTCCACTGAATATAAAAAATGACGGTAATTAAAATGGCCACCAGTAAACTTACGCCACTGTATCCTGCAAGTGAGTAAAAGCCCCATACCACCAGCTGAAAGAGCCAATGACTATCAATGTAATCGTTTTGATTTACGGTATAGGTGTAAGTGTCTTTATCCGGTACTGCTTTATGCTCCCATATCCACTGACCCCCTTTCAGGTGAAAACCCAAATCATGGTCGGAGAGGTAGCGCAGCGAAAAAGAAAATATCGTAATAAAAAAAAGCAGTAGAGGAATTCGCTGTAGCCAAACTTGCATCAACAAAAATAAATTATTGTCTGATGAGTTTGATGCTCTCTTTTTTACCGTCTCGCTCTAAGCTCAGGAAATACACTCCGGACGATAAATGCTGCAAACTCATTTCTTGTTGTATGCTGCCCTTTGCTATGATACCCTTGCCAACTTCTTTGCCTTGTATGTCAATAATGGTGTAAGGTAAATCTGTTGCTGCGGGCTGGTTTAAAGTAATGACCTGATTGATGCCCGGGTTGGGTGAAACTGATATTCCCGATTGTGGCTCTAGTGTTAACTCCCTTACCTCACTAAAACTAAACTGACCGTTGTAATCGGTTTGCATAAGGCGGTAATACACGTGTTTTAGTGTTGATGTGTTTAGGTGTTTAAGTGAGTTGTCGATGTAGGTGTATTGGCTGATGTTGTTGGTGGTGCCTGCTCCGTTTACTTGGGCTACTTCTTCCCAGTTTTGCCCGTCAATACTTCTTAAAAGGGTGAAATGGCTGTTGTTTTTTTCTGAGGCGGTGCTCCAGTTCAGTTGGGCGCTTTCTCCCTCTTGTAACCATTGGGCGGTGAAGCTTAACCACTCTACCGGAAGAGGTGTGCTGTTCATACCCTGCTGTCCGTTAAGGTAACCCTGCGGGTAACGCCAAGGGCCGTATTTTTGACCTGTTACACTCGTGGTTAAGTCATATTGTACGCGACAACGTACCTTGGTTTGCAGCCCGGGTTTGCTCACCAGGTTGTTTAAGTTGGTGCCTGTTAAGCCGGTATTGCTGTAGCTGCTTTGTACGGAAGTATTGCTTACACTGTTGGTAATTTTACCACCGGCACTACTAAAAGGTTGACCTTGTGTTTTTACTTCCCATACCATTTTTACTTTTTGTCTGCCTTCCGCAGAAGAGGCATATAAACCTAAGCCAAAATTACTGTTAGTTTTATTACTCTGTTGGATGGGGGTACTTAAATCGGTATTGTATAAACGTACGTTGTTGCGCCTGCCTGTAGTTCCACCGTTGCCGTAATAAATGAAGGCTGCTCCTTCGTTGTTTTGGCCATTATCGTAATCTTCGTCACCTATTGCTATATCGGAGTAACCATCGCCATTTACATCATCAATACCCGATATTTTCCTTCCAAAAGCTAAATAGTCAATGTTGCTCTCTAAAATAACTGAATGAATGGACGAAATTCCCGTTGTACTGCCATGATAAATGTAAACGCAACCCTCTTGAAGCTGTCCGTTTGTGTATCTTGGAGCACCAACGGCAACGTCACTATAACCATCACCATTTACATCGCCTACGATGCTTACACTTGCACCAAAATTTAAATATGCAGAATTACTTTCAATTGTATTAACAGGAGTAGAACTAAGGCCTGATGCACTACCTTGAAAAACATAAATAACCCCCTCTTCCTGCTGGCCATTAGAGAACATTTCATTGCCGCAAACAACATCGCTGTACCCATCGCCATTTATGTCGCCACACATACTTATCGAGGTCCCTAAACGTGCATTATTAACATTGGTTTCAATATGTGTGTTGAACGAAGACCCTATTCCTGATGGACTTCCATGATAAACTCTTAAACGCCCCTCATTATATTGTCCATTAGTATGTGTAGGATAAGGAAGTATAATATCACTATACCCATCACCATTTACATCACCCCCTGCACATAAATTTGTAATATAATTTATACTCGTGAGAGACCTTGCTGGAGTAGATTGAATCCCTGATGCAGAACCATGGTATATATAAACAGCACCTTGTTGATTCATGTACCATGGTGCTGAAACTACTACATCGCTATACCCATCGCCATTTACATCGCCTGCACCCGCAACTGCATAACCAAGCCACGTATTTGCAAGATTAGATTCAACCGAAGTTGCAGGTGTTGTTGACAAACCGGTTGCACTGCCATGATAAACATAAAAAGCTCCTTCCTGATTTTGACCATTACTAATAAAATAAGCCCCGACAATTACATCACTATAACCGTCCCCGTTTACATCACCGGCACTGCTGATAGAAGTAGAAAAATTAGAATTGTTAATACTTCCAGAAACTGACCAGTTAGCTGAAGAAATACCTGTTACAGATCCATAGTACCCAATGGCACCTCCATAAGATAAAATAGATGAATTACTTGCTTTGACTGCGCCAACAATCATATCACTGTAGCCATCTCCATTTACATCTCCTGCAAAAGAAATACTCCTTCCAAAGCGAGCATCTGTTACATCCCTCTGAATTAATACATTTTGAGTAGTATGAGCTCCAGACGCACCTCCATGGAAAACAAAAGCTGCGCCCTCATCTGTTTGACCATTTGCATATTCCTGTGCTGAAGTAACTATATCACTATACCCATCACCATTTACATCGCCTGCACAAGATACATCCCAACCCATGTTAGAGCCGGCTTGATTACTTTCAATAATTGAAGCGTAAGAACCTGAAATACCTGAAGCCCCCCCATGAAAAACATAGGCAACCCCTTCATCGGTTTGACCATTAGCAAAAAATGGAACGCCTACTATTACGTCTGCATACCCATCCCCATTCACATCACCTGCACTTGATACAGAAGTACCCATTCGTGCTCCCGCAAAATTTGACTCTAAAGTAATTATAGGACTACCTCCAATACCAGTAGATGAGCCATGGTATATCATAGTGGCCCCTTCATTACTTTGCCCACTAGTATAAAAGGGAATACCTATAACCACATCGCTGTAACCATCTCCATTCACATCACCTGAACATGCAACCGACTGGCCCATTCTGGCACTTGCCTGATTTGACTCAACCATTAATGCTGCGGTAGTTGATAGGCCAGATGCTGTTCCATGGTATATAAAAAAAGCACCCTCGTCAGTTTGGCCATTATCATATTCAAGAGCCCCAATAATAACATCACTGTAACCATCACCATTTACATCACCCGCGCACGCTACTGCATTCCCAAAAAATGTTGATGCCTGATTACTTTCAACGAAACACGAAAAAGATGCACCAATACCAGAAGCACCTCCATGATAAATCATAAAAGCTCCTTCATTAGTTTGTCCGTTAGTATATCCATAAAATCCTACCACTACATCACTATAACCATCTCCATTTACATCGCCTGAAAAAGAAACAGAAATTCCAAGCATGCCATTTGCCTGATCACTTTCAACCATTCTGGAGTATGACGTATTTAGACCACTTACACTTCCATTAAAAACAAAAAAAGCACCCTCATCAGTTTGACCATTTGCATAATTGGGTGCACCTACAATGATATCACTATAACCATCTCCATTCACATCTCCAGCATATGAAACAGACTTGCCAAAATAAGCTCCGCTTACATTACTCTCAAGTACTGTTGTAACAGTTGAGCTTATACCTGTTGCGCTACCATGATAGATAAAAGCAGCACCCTCATCAGTTTGACTATTATCATACTTAACCACCCCAACAATCACATCACCGTAACCATCACCATTCACATCGCCTGCACTGGATACAGAATAACCCATCTGTGCATCGACTTGGTTGCTTTCCATTAAGGTGTTAGCGTTTATAGGAGTACCATTAGTTACAATAGGGTCAATAGTAATAGGATATTCTGCTCCGACTGTATTCACTGCTAATACGAGGGCGTGTGATTGGCCTTCGTTACTCAGTTTCATTTGAGCAGGTAGTATTTTACCGGTGGCATCCCATACTTTTAAATCGTTGTAGTAAAGTCGGGTGTTTTTATGTTTGCCTGTGAATTTTATACTGCCTTTGTTTTCTTGTGTAACGGTAAGGTTGGTGTTAATGTTTAAATGAACGGCCAGCTCGTTGCCTTTTATAGGTTGATTGATGATAAAGTTTTGTCTTGTACCTTCTTCATTGTTAATGTACTCCACCCGCATGTGTTCATCTTTGGCAAAGGCTTCGTTGTTTTCGCTGAGGAGCTTTTCAGCCTGAAACGGATGAACTATTTTTTTTGTAGTACCGTAACCTTTCACTTCTAATTGAAGCGTGTAGTCTTCAAACGTTTTACTTAGTTTTCTTTTTGCGTTTGGTTCGATTGAAGGTGTTTCCTCCAACTCTTCTAAAGTGCGTGGTGCAATTTGGATGCTTTGAGGGTAGTAGGTTATACGTGTGTTGTTGGCTCTGTTAGGGCTTTGGTGGTACTTTTTATCCGTAGCGTAGTTGATGTGGTACTCGCGAGAGGCTATGTCTTTCTGTACTTTTTGCAGCCAGTTATCTTGATTGGTGTGAGCCGGAAGAGGGTTGTTAGTTGCATTGCAAAAGTCGGGAGCCGGAATTACCTCAGTTTCTATTTTTACGGTGAGTTGGGTAGAACTCTTATCATAAAAGTTAGCACAAAATAACCCGAGCAAAATTATAGCTGCTGTAACAGATGAAGCTTTGGAAAAGACAGGAAGCATATTAGTTGGTTTTAACAAACAAATATACCTATTCAGTTGATAATTCCTATGTTATGTGCCGATTATCGCACCACTTTTACAGCATGTACCTTACCGTCTTGTTGCAGATTCACCAAATATACCCCAGAAGGTAAATGCTGTAAACTGATGGCTTGTTGTATGCTGCCCTTTGCTATGATACCCTTGCCAACTTCTTTGCCTTTAATGTCAATAATGATGTAAGGCAAATCTGTTGCTGCGGGCTGGTTTAAAGTAATGACCTGATGGATGCCCGGGTTGGGCGAAACTGAAATACCTGATTCTGTTGCTACACTTAACTCCCTTATATCACTAAAACTAAACTGACCGTTGTAATCGGTTTGCATAAGGCGGTAGTAGAGGTGTGTAAGTGTTGATGTGTTTAGGTGTTTAAGTGAGTTGTCGATGTAGGTGTATTGGCTGATGTTGTTAGTTGTACCTACTCCGTTTACTTGTGTTACCTCTTCCCAGTTTTGACCGTCAATACTTCTTAATAGGGTGAAGTGGCTGTTGTTTTTTTCTGAGGCGGTGCTCCAGTTCAGTTGGGCGCTTTCTCCCTCTTGTAACCATTGGGCGGTAAAGCTTAACCACTCTACCGGAAGTGGCGTGCTGCTCATACCCTGTTGTCCGTTAAGGTATCCCTGCGGGTAACGCCACGGGCCATATTTTTGACCTGTGATGCTGGTAACCAAATCATATTGTACACGGCAACGTACTTTGGTTTGCTGGCCGGGTTTGCTCACCAGGTTGTTTAAGTTGGTGCCCGTGAGACCTGTATTGCTGTAGCTGCTTTGTACCGAAGTATTGCTTACACTGTTGGTAATTTTACCACCCGCACTACTAAAAGGTTGGCCTTGTGTTTTTACTTCCCACACCATTTTTACTTTTTGTCTACCTTCAGGAGAAGAGGTATATAAACCTAAGCCAAAGCTACTGCTAGTTTTATTGCTTTGTTGAATGGGTGTACTTAAATCGGTATTGTATAAACGCAAGTTGTTGCGCCTGCCGGTGCTACCACCGTTGCCGTAGTAAACAAAGGTTGCGCCTTCGCTCGTTTGACCATTGGTGTAACCGCTAACCCCAAACAATACGTCACTATATCCATCGCCATTTACATCACCTGCCGATGCTACTGAACGGCCCATGTTCCAACTGCTAGTATTGCTTTCAGCAATCATTGCAACCGTAGAACTTATTCCTGAAGAACTCCCATGGTAGATAAATACTGCTCCCTCGCCCGTTTGTCCGTTAGCATAAGAGAATGCACCCACAAGCACGTCACTGTAACCGTCACCATTTACATCTCCTGCACTACTCACCGAGTATCCGAAATACGCACTGGCTACATTACACTCAAGTGTGGTGGCAGGGCTAGTATTAACACCTCCCGAACTACCGTGATGCACATAGGCCAGCCCCTCGTATAACTGGCCATTGCTATAGGCATAAGCCCCTGCAATAATATCTCCATATCCATCTCCGTTTACATCGCCTGCTGAGTTGATTGATATACCCAAATGAGCCGAAGCCAGATTACTTTCCACCTTAGCCGCTGCTGTAGTGTTTAAACCCGTAGCACCTCCGTGAAACACCCAAAACGCACCTTCTTCTGTCTGACCATTGGTAAACCGTTCAGCCCCAACAATCACATCGCTGTATCCGTCTCCGTTTACATCGCCTGCACAACCTACAGCATCACCAAAGTAACTGCTGGCTATATTGAGCTCCAGCATCACAGCTCCGGTAGTGGTAGTGCCGGTGGAACTGCCGTAATATAAAAAGGCTGCGCCTTCGTTGGATTGTCCGTTGGCGTAATAATCTGCACCTGCTATAACATCACTGTATCCGTCTCCGTTTACATCTCCCGCAGCACTAACTGAACAGCCCAAATTGGCATTGGCCAGGTTTCTTTCGATAATGAGCGGACTGCCCGAGACTATGCCCGATGCACTACCCTGATAAATATAAACTGCACCTTCATTTGACTGATTGTTATCATACAGGTAAGCTCCGATTATCACATCACTGTACCCATCCCCGTTCACATCGCCTGCACCGCTTACCGACTGACCAAAATAGGCCGCTACATCATTGCTTTCGAGCACTGTTGTTGCAGTGCCTGAAATACCCGTAGCACTACCGTGGTAAATGAACGCTGCACCTTCTGCTGCTTGTCCGTTATCAAAACCCGGAGCACCTACAATAATATCATTGTACCCGTCTTCATTGATGTCTCCTGCACCTGAAACGGATAATCCCATGGAAGAGGCATCGTTGTTACACTCAGCAATAACATTCGATGAGGTGGATAAACCGCTGGCACTGCCGTGGTACACAAAAGCAGCGCCTTCATTCGCTTGGCCGTTGGTATAATTATATGCACCAACTATCACATCGCTGAATCCATCACCATTAACATCACCTGCAGTGTTTACGGAGTAGCCCATATAAGCAGTAGCCAGATTACTCTCTAACCTGGCGGCAGCAGTTGTGCTGAGGCCTGTAGTGCTGCCATGGTATACAAAAGCAGCACCTTCACTGCTTTGACCGTTGGTGTATTGACGTGCACCAACTATCACATCGCTGTACCCATCACCATTCACATCACCTGCGGTGTTTACGGAGAATCCCATATGAGCATTAGCCTGATTGCTCTCTACCATAGCGGCTACTGATGTGCTGAGGCCGCTCGCGCTGCCATGGTAAACAAAGGCTACACCTTCATTCAATTGACCGTTGCTGTAACCATATGCGCCAACTATTACATCGCTGTAACCATCACCATTTACATCGCCTGCACTACTTAAGGAGTTGCCCATAAAAGCATTAGCTTGATTGCTCTCTACCATAAAGGATGCCGTGGTGCTAATGCCACCGGCACTGCCATGGTATACAAAAGCTGCGCCTTCATCTGTTTGACCGTTGTTGTAACTGCGTGCACCAACTATCACATCGCTATAGCCGTCTCCGTTTACATCCCCTGCACTACTTACTGAAAAGCCCATATAAGCATTAGCCAGATTACTCTCTACCATAGCGGATGCTGATGTAGTGAGGCCAGTAATGCTGCCATGATAGATAAAAGCAGCACCTTCACTGCTTTGACCGTTAGTGTAGTAAATTACACCAATTATCACATCGCTGTAACCATCGCCATTTACATCCCCTGCGTTGCTTACGGAGAAACCCATATAAATACTAGCCTGATTGCTCTCTACCATAAAGGATGCCGCAGTGCTGAGGCCGGTAGCACTTCCGTGGTAAACAAAAGCAGCACCTTCACTGCTTTGACCATTGCTGTAATTAGCTGCACCAACTATCACATCGCTGTAACCATCACCATTAACATCGCCCGCGCTGCATACGGAGTTGCCCATCTCAGCATTAGCCTGATTGCTCTCTACCATAAAGGATGCCGTTGAGCTTAGACCTGTAGCGCTACCGTGATATACAAATGCTGCGCCTTCATTACTCTGAACATTATCGTAAAACTGTGCACCAACTATCACATCACTATAGCCATCTCCGTTTACATCGCCTGCGCTTCTTACGGAGATACCCATAGCAGCATTAGCCTGATTGACTTCTAAGGCCTGATTGGCATTGGCAGGAGTACCATTAGTTACAATAGGGTCAATAGTAATAGGGTATTCCGCTCCCGTTGTATTTACTGCTAATATGAGTGCGTATTCTTGACCCTCATTGCTCAATTTCATTTGAGCAGGTAGTGTTTTGCCTGTGGCATCCCATACTTTTAAATCATTGTAGTAAAGTTGGGTGCTGTTTTGTTTGCCGGTGAATTTTATGCTGCCTTCATTTTCTTGTGTGGCAGTAAGGCTGGTGTTGATGTTTAAATGAACAGCCAGTTCGTTGCCTTTTACAGGTTGATTGATGATAAAGTTTTGTCGTGTGCCTTGTTCATTGTTGATGTACTCCACCTTCATGTGTCCGTCTTTGGCAAAGGCTTCGTTATTTTCGCTGATGAGTTTTTGAGCCTGAAACGGATGAACTATTTTTTGGGTTATACCGTAACCTTTCACCTCTAATTGAAGCGTGTAGTCTTCAAACGTTTTACTTAGTTTTCTTTCTGCGTTGGGTTCGGTGGGTTTTACTTCCTCATACTCTTCTAATGTGCGTGGTGCAATTTGGATGCTTTGAGGGTAGTAGGTTATGCGCGTATTGTTGGCTCGGTTAGGGCTTTGGTGGTATTTTTTATCAGCAGCGTAGTTGATGTGGTACTCGCGCAAGGCTATGTCTTGCTGTACTTTTTGCTGCCAGTTATCTTGAGTTAAAGCTGGTAAAGGAGCATCCTTTCTCTCAGTTTTTGAAACCTTAATTACTTCTACCAAGCCGTTGTTACTGGCAGGTGATGTAAAAGACGAATTTTTCAGGTTGGTCCAAATCAGGGCCGCTACAATTACAAGCCCTATAAACGAGAGCCAATTCCATCGGATAGGTAACATATTCAACTTTTTGTTACTAGCGAAGGTAATCCTAAATCCAAAAAGAACAAGGCTTTAAATAATGAAAATGAGATAAAGACTCTTGCTTTCACCCCATTTAAATAACCGCAAAATCATATCTTTGCGCACTTTATGAGCAAAGAATTTAAACGTTACACGGTAACAGCTGCACTTCCTTATGCCAATGGCCCCGTTCACATCGGGCACCTGGCAGGCTGCTATTTACCGGCTGATATTTATGTACGCTATTTACGTGCTACCGGAAAAGATGTACTCTTTATCTGCGGCAGTGACGAACACGGAGTTCCTATTACCATCAAGGCTAAAAAGGAAGGTAAAACTCCGCAAGAGGTGGTTGACCATTACCACCGGTTAATGGGTGATGCGTTTAAAAATTTTGGTATTGAGTTTGATTATTACGGACGCACCTCTTCCAAAACACATCACGATACGGCTCAGGAGTTTTTCAAAACGCTTTACAACAAAGGTGTTTTCAAAGAAGAAATTACCCAACAGTATTACGATGAAACCGCGCAGCAGTTTTTAGCCGACCGCTACATACAAGGTACCTGCCCCAAATGCGGCAATGAAAATGCCTATGGCGACCAATGCGAAAAATGCGGTAGCAGTTTAAGTCCGATGGATTTGATTAATCCGCGCTCAGCATTAAGCGGTGCAGCTCCGGTTTTGAAAGAAACCAAAAACTGGTTTTTGCCTATGGGCGAGATTCAACACCCAACTCAAGACTCATATATTCCTCTGTCAGAAAAATTTTCAAACTACATTAAATTATTTGATGGTTGGAAAAGCAATATCAAGGGCCAATGCAATAGTTGGCTCAAAGAAGGTTTACAACCACGTGCAATGACACGTGATTTGGATTGGGGTGTACCCGTACCGTTAAAAGATGCCGAGGGAAAAGTGCTGTATGTGTGGTTTGACGCACCCATCGGTTACATCTCGGCCACCAAAGAATACTTTGAGCAAAAATATAGTGCAAACGTGGACAGTACAGAATCTGTGCTTACTGATGATGAACTTAACAGTTTAGTAAACGGAGAAAACCACAGTAACGACTGGAAAAAATACTGGCAAAGCGATGAGGCCGCTCTCATTCATTTTATAGGTAAGGACAACATTGTGTTTCATGCCATCATTTTCCCGATGATGTTGATTGCGCACGAAAATTATATTCTCCCGCACAACGTACCGGCCAATGAATTTTTAAATTTAGAAGGCGAAAAAATTTCTACCTCCCGCAACTGGGCAGTGTGGCTACATGAATATCTGGAAGACTTCCCGGGCCGCGAGGATGAATTGCGCTATGTGCTCACGTCCATTGCTCCGGAAACGAAAGACAGCGATTTCAGTTGGAAAGATTATCAGGCCAGGGTGAATAATGAGTTGGTGGCTATACTGGGTAATTACGTAAATAGAGTTGCTGTTCTTCAACATAAATTCTTCTCGGGTGTAAATACAACTGATGAGACCAGCTATTTAGTTCCCGACTCAGTTGCCTATGATATTGTTCAGGATTTTACTGATCTCCCACATTCACTTTCGTATAAAAAAAGACTTGAGGAGCACATAGAAACTTTTCGTTTCAGAGACGGGTTGTTTGAAATAATAAACCTAGCAAGAAAAGGCAACAAGTACCTGCAAGAAACCGAACCCTGGAAATTATTCAAAGAAGATCAAGGCGCGGTGGCAAGGATTCTTAATTTTAATTTACAGATTATTGCAGCCATTGCCATTTCCTGCAAACCTTTCTTGCCAAATACCTACACTAATCTAAAGTCATTTCTTAAACTATCTGACAAAGATTTAACGTGGGATAAATTATACTTACCAACAGCTCCATCAGAACTAATAGTACCCATAGGACATCAGGTTGATGAACCCAAATTACTTTTCCGACCCATCGAAGACTCCGACATCGAAAAACAACTCGCCAAACTGGAGGCCAGCAAAATGATGAATACACCTGCAACCACTTCAGCCATTGAACCGGCTAAAGCTGAAATTACTTTTGATGATTTTGCCAAAACAGACATTCGTGTAGGTACTATTATAGAGGCCGAGCGTGTACCCAAAACCGATAAATTACTGAAGTTAAAAATTGATACGGGCATTGATCAACGTACCGTGGTTTCAGGTATTGCTGAATACCACCAACCTGAGGATATCATCGGTAAGCAAGTGTGTATACTCATCAATTTAGCTCCGCGCAAAATGAAAGGCATTGAATCGCAAGGCATGATTCTTATGGCTAAAGACACGAATGGTCAACTGGTTTTTGTTTCTCCTGCTGTGCTCACTACCAATGGTAGTGGAGTGGCTTAGTCTTACACCCATTTCAAGAAACGTCATTGCGAGGAACGAAGCAGTCCCCTTAAGAAGAACAGAGTTCCCATTGGGAGATTGCCACGCCTGAGTACAGGCTCGCAATGACGGTATAGTCTTTAGTGCCAAAAACTTCACTTCACCAATAATTTAATCACTCCCCAATCATCTCCTGCCTTGTAGTGCAGGTAATAAATTCCTTTGGCTTCTTTTTGCAAATCAATAGTGCCTGTAACTAGTGTATTATCACAAGTAACCTGCTCCTGCTTTATTTCTCTGCCCAACACATCACGTATACTCCAGTAAAGGTTTTCTTTATAGTCAGTGAGTGGTTGGTACTCAAAAGTAAATACTCCTTTGGAAGGGTTAGGATAAATTTTGGCTGTAGCATTTTGGCTCAACTCCCCGTCTCCGGTATTCAGCGTTACAGCTACCACATACGTTTTGGTAAACATGGAATCTTGTGAATGTACCACCAAGTTAAAAGGAGAAGAAAAATTATTCACCGTTACTCCGCTTTGTTGTAGCACATTGTTTACTGTAGCCCGCGCATTACTTGACAAAGTAAATACCGATGTAAGCGCAGTTAAATTAAGTGAAGGAGAAACCAACAGGCTCACATTGCCTCCGTTGGCCGTTGGCTGAATAGTTCCCGCAATGGCAGGAGTTGCTAAAGCGTAAGAAAGTAAATCGCAGGCAGTGTTGGACAACACCTGCACATGAATGATATATTGTTTGCTGTTTGTACCACTTTGCGACAAAATGGTATACACTATTTGTTGAGCAAAACTGTTGGACGTAACCCCGCTTTGCTGAATGATGTTATTGCTTTTTACAGTTGCATTGGCCGAGGTGGTAAACAAGGCTACCAGATTAGTTACATCAGTACCAAACGGAACCGTGAGGTACACATTACCTCCGTTAGTAGTGGGTTGAATACTGCCGGTTACAGAAGGATTTACCAAAGCAAAGGACAACAAGTCACATGCTGTATTGGGCAAAACATTCACTACTACTTTGTATGTTTTAGTTGTGGTGCCATCTTGAGCAGTAACAACATAAATGACTGTATCCGTAAAACTATTGGAGGTACTTCCGCTTACCTGAGTGGTAGTACCAATTTTAACTGTAGCATTTGTTGAGTGCGTAAATACCGCTGTTAATGCCGATAGTGAGGTACCGAAAGGAACATCAACTTTAACCAAAGCGCCATAAGATGTTGCCGTAAAATTTCCTGAGGTTGCAGGTTGATTGAACCCGAAAGTAAACATATCGCAGGCTGTGCTGGCACCTGTGGATACCTGAACCACATACGTGCGGGAATAATTGGTGTCTTGTGCCACTACTTTGTACTGAACTGTTGTACTAAAATCATTGGCTGTTACACCTGAGGTTTGCCTCACTTGGTTGATGTACACTTTTGCACTATCGGATACAGTAAAAGCGGCCACCAGATTGGTTAAGGGTGTACTGAATGGTACCTGTACATTGACAGAGCCTCCGCCCGTTACATGTTGTATAGTTCCTGAAGTAGCCGGATTAATAAAGCTGTAGGTAAGCAAGCTGCACAGTTTATTCTGCTCCACAGTTACGTAGACTGTAAACTGTTTGGTAATCTGATTATCGGTTGAGGTAAGTGTGTATACTACTGGCGAAATAAATGAGTTGGTTGTAGTTGCACTCTGCTGAGTAACAGAACCGATTTTTGCAGTGGCGTTATCCGTTGTTGTAAATGTTGCCGTAAGATTGGAGAGTAACGTATTAAACGGAACCCGTACATAAATATTTCCGCCCGCAGGTGTGATGCTGATGCTGTCACTAACACTTATCCCATTGAATGTATAGGAAGTAAATGCCAGTCTGAAGGTGGTAGAATCTGTTGCTGTAGGGTTAGTATTGCCTGCCTCATCGCGAAGTTTTCCTACGGGAACTGATACCGTTACTGTTCCGTTATTGATTGGCTTTACGTTGGCTACATAGGTTAACAAACCGGTTTGTGTGAATGAGGTAATCACTCCGTTGGTCACTACAATATCTGAAGTGTCAAAGCCCGATACATGTTTGCTAAGTGTAAATGTTACCGGAAAAACTTTGTGTACAAATGGTTTAGTGAACGACATACTTACCCGTGGTCGCACTGAATCAATCATCACTGCATAATCTTCGTATTGCCCGTAGGTAAGTGTGTTGCATGGCCCTGTTAGTGTATTGTAATCACTTATTACCCGTAAACGCAAATAGGTGTTGTAGGTAATGCCGGTTGCGGGTACCGTGATGTTAGTGGTGCGTCTGCCTAAACCTGACGCAATGGAACCCACCAGCTCTGTGGTTTCATAGGTGCCGTTGTTGTTGTAATCAATGTAAATGCGACAATTTTCAGCATATGAATTACCATTGGTTACTGCTGCGGAGTATGTTGCTGCGGGTCGCAAACGTGTACTGATGTTGCAGGTGTAATCTTCTCCATTCGGACTGGCATTGGTGGTATACGAAGATGAATTGTTGATGCTGTTTAATTCAAATTTATAGATGCCGATAGTATATCCTCCAAGGGTTGTTGTAGCCGGATTACAGGTTGGTGATATGCTAAGGGTGGAGTGGTGCAGGTATTCATTCTTGTAGGATGTGCCATTACTGTTGGTAACCTGTAGCGATACCAGGTAACTTCCTGCTGTGGTAAATTTAATTTCCGGTGAACGTGATAAGGAATCGGAGGCATTGATGTATGTCCATCCGGTTGAAGGAGTGATTCTCCAAACACGTGAAGCAGGAGAATTAATAGAAATATCATTCAGAATATAAATTCCGTTACAGGTACCTGTGGTCTTATGTAGTGTAAAATCGGCTGTGGGTGCTTTGCGAATGCTTCTGAATAAATCCGTTTGCCATATGCCTCTTCCATAGGTACTGATACGAATGCGACTGTTATCGGGATTGATAGTATCCTGATACAACTCCATATCGCTGATGGGGGCAATGGTAGGTAATGAACTTGAAAAAGTATTCCAACTGTTTTGAAACCTGCGATTGTAATAAATACCTAAAGCATTGGCAACGTAGGTAACTGTGTCTTGTGTATTCTCATCTACCAGTACTTTTACAATGTTAATAGCAGGCAGGTTTTGGGAAATGTCGTTCCACGTTTGCCCGTAATTGGAGGAGCGGTAAAGTTTACTGCCAATGGAAATAAAAATACAGTTAGTATCTTTACGGTGAAGAATTATCTGATTGATATTTCCCGTGGGCTTAGTGGTTACCTGAACAATATTTGGTGTTGATGAAGCACATTGTTCGCATCTGAACAATGTTCCGTTATTCATGGCATAATAAACAGTTTGAGCGGCTGCACGCGAAACGGCCAATGTGTTAATTGTGGCTGTGCCCACCAAGGAAGAAATTTGCGTCCAGTTAACAGCGGTGGAAGGACTGGCTTTCAGGTTGGTGGTTCTGTACAAATTGGTACTGCCGTAAAAAAGTATATTGGTATCAGTTGGGTGCAGCAAATAATTTCCCTGTCCGTTAATGCTCTCTTCGCCTCCGGTTACAAAACGTCTATTGCCTCCATTAAAATAAAGCACATTGGTATCCTTGTGGTCAAAATGAAAATCGCCTGTCCAGTCACCGCCTTTTATGGTGTAAAAAATTCCGTTGCGGTAAATATTCAGCCCGTTATCCTGCAAACCGCCTATCAGAATCTCTTTTCGCAAAATACTTTGTCCCATCTTGTAAAACTCAGAGGCAGATAAACCATCGCTCATGGTGGTCCATGTGCTTCCGCCATTGAGTGTGCGATCCATTCCACCGTCATGTGTGAGGTACAATTTATTGGGGTTGTAAGGTGAAAAAACAAAATGATGTTTATCTGCATGCACCCCAAAAGCCCAAGGTGAACTTAATGACCATGTAGTGCCGCCAGTGGTTGATTTCCAAACACAAATAGCTCCTACATAAATAGTGTTTATATTAAGCGGGTCAACGGCAATACATAAGTTATAGGCTCCTTGCCCGTCTTGTGTGCTGCCGGTTGAACTGTAACCTAAAACATTGGGTGTATCAGATTGCAACGTAAACGATGCGGCATCATTTACTGATTTAAACAAGCCGCCAAATTTGTTCGCTCCGTTGGACCAGGCAACGGCATACAACACGTTAGAATCAGCGGGTGAAACACCCAGCTTTATTCCGGCAGGTGTACCGGCTAATGTATGAGCCGTCCACGTATCGCCCATATCAACTGAGCGATAAACTGCACCATCTGTTGCAGCAAAAAAAGTACGGCTGCCTGCTGATGCTTTGCGTACCAAATCCCTGTAGCTTCCGTTTATGGTGGTACGTTTGGTCCAGCTAGCACCTGCGTTGGTACTTTTGTAAATGCCATCTCCGCCAGCAGCCAGCAACATGTTGGTATCAGCCGGATTAATCCACAACACAGATACTAAACGATTGCCTAACCCGCTGGTGGATTGTACCCATGTTTTTCCTTTATCCGTACTTTTCCATACCCCCATGCCGGTGCTGTTGTAATCTGCATCACCTGTTCCCAAATACATAACATTCGGATTAAGCGGATTGATGCACAAAGAAGCACATTGCATGCGCGGCAATTTATCGGTAAGTGGTTTCCACGATAAGCCTTCGTTACTGGTTTGCCATACTCCACCTGAAGCAGATACAGCATACAGGGTATTGGAATCTGTAGGATGATACACCAGCTCACTCACACGCCCCATGCCGGTTGTTTGTACACTTGGGTTTTGCGGAAACTGTACCATGCCTACCTGGGTCCAGGTATCTAAATTTTGTGCTTTCACCACAGCAGTTGAAAGCAGCAGGATGGCTAATACTAACTTCTTCATTTCTGTTGCCCTCCTGTTTGTTGTTTCTGCCACTCGGCAATAATCTGTTCAGGTGAAAGTATAAAACCCTGTTCGTCTAACAGGTCTTTGTAATACCGCTCCCAAAATTTAAACCGCTTGTATTCGTAAACGTATTCCACCGGGCGGGGTTGCTCTTTTTCATTTGCACCAAAAATATCACGGGCTTCATTGTCCTCTCTTACAGGAGCAACTTTCCCTTTCCAGTAAGCATAAAACGCTTTCTGCACCTCGTAATAATTGGCACGTGGCTCATCCATCATGGTTATCCAATGCGGATAGGCTGCATAGTCTTTTTCTGTGAGTTTTAACGTTACCGTTACAGAATCCTTATGTTCCGGTGTGTGTTGCGGAGTTTGTGCATTCGCGTTTGCCATACAGCTTAAGCAAGTAATAATCAGCAATGAAAATAGTTTGGCCATGCCTGCAAAATAAGAAAGAACAGGTAAATTACTGCATTTCAGCAAACCAAAAGAATTCGTACTTTTGTGGCGAAATTTTGGTCTCGTAGTTCAACGGATAGAATAGATGTTTCCTAAACATTTGATCCCAGTTCGATTCTGGGCGAGACTACTCCTCTGAAAAGCACACCCTTTGCGGTGTGTTTTTGTTTTTTGGTCATCAGGGAGCTGCTTGAGATAACTTGTCTGCAGGATAAATATTCTGGACGAAATATCGCTTTACATGGAAGAAGGGAGTATGGATATCCTCCCTCGCCACAGAAATATTTTAACCGGGAGACATTTGCTGAAGTATTTAATTTTCATCAAATTCGCATTAGCCATTTGAAGCTAACTCATGAAAAATACTATTTTTCTGTTTTTAATTGCTGCACTGCTGTCAGCTTGTACAAGCACAAAAAAATTTACAAGAATCATTGAGCCTAAGCTCATAGAACTTGCAGCTGATTCTGTTCCACAAAATGCAGCAATCATAATCTCAGGTAACGATACCAGCCATAAACCGGTTAGATGTATTCGTGAAAGACAATTGCTGGTACCTGCAATTCTTTACTGGCAATGGAATAATACGATGAGGTTCGACATGAACAAGCAAACAATTACTTCCATTTTCAAAACTCATTTTGTGAGGAATGCCGACTCAATGGGACTAACCGACAGATTAAATGGTGCACAACTGGAATTAAGCATAGACAGCGTTCCTTATAGTTTTCGCTTCACAAATAAGGGGTTTACACTTTTTTATGTGGTAGGCTACCTGTATCGTATTCTCGAAACCATTTCTCCTGTTAATACCAATCTGGTATTCCATTACAGATTGGTGCAAAATGGTGTTGTAACCAAAAAAGGCCGGATAACAATACAAAACAAAGACACCTTAATTAAAAATGTGTTGCTATCCAAAAAACGACTTACCCGGCTCTATCTTGATCAGTTTAATTCAAATATGAATCAGCTAAGTAAACAGGCCGTACAAGAAGTGCTGAATGTTATGTAACAATATCTCCAAAATTCTACTAACTGACACTAAAGTACATTTGATTAAAATCAAGTTTACTGGATGGGTAACCTTGAGCAATATATAAAGCCTGGTCAAAATCAAGTTTAACTCCAAAAACATCAAAGATTTGAATAAGTTCTGCAATGTCTTTCAATTCAATGGTATTTTTTGAGAGAATATTTTTGAACTGGATAAAGTCAAAAGTTTCATCTACCTCTAAAAAATCCAAGTCTTGCGGAACAAAAAAGCCATTATCCTTCTTGAAATAGATACAAAGTGTTGTCAAATCATTTTTTTCAAAAAAAATAATCTTCCTCCTTTCAAATAACTTATCGTCATTGAAAATAAAGTCTTCTTTGGGTATCATCATTGTATTGTTTGTAATGAACTTATCAATTATTCCAATCATAACCTGGCTTACCGAATTGAATCACTTGCTTAGAAAGCGAATCATAGATTAGCGATTTATACCAATGAGGTTGCAACTTATTCTAGTATTGATGCTATTTTATCTTATTTATAGTATCTGAACCATAATCAATTCTGGTTGATTTTTCACACTTTACAATTTCGAGTTTGCCAAATAGCAATAGTTTATTTACCGCATCATCATCCCCGGCAAATAATGAATATGGCAGGTCTGTGTCACAAAATAGTATCCAGTTAAAGTTGCGATTATACATATATCCAAGATAACCATTCTGAAACAAACTCAAAGCCTTATTCCTTTCCATTTCAAATAACGCTTCAAGTCCCGGAAACTTCATTATGTTGTTAGGATAAGCCTGATATACGAATATTTTTTCATCCTGCTTTGTTATAGCAGATAATATGTCTAACAACAGCTCAAAGGGGATTCTTCCTTCTCCCGGAAAGTCAATACTGGTAAGCTTATCCGACCTTTTGAGTTTTTCATAAAATGTTATGAAAGAAATATCCCTATGAAATGTTAGCCCCAATATTTTTGCAAGAAACTCCCAGGAAATGGTGTCACCAACCTTCAAATTATTCTGAATACTTAAATCTTGCTTTGTATGTTCATTTGCCTCAAACGGATATAAAATCTTGCAATAAGACTTAAATGTTGAAGGTAAAAGGTTATCTATATATACACCTTCATCCAGAAATGGAGACCGGTTTTCTTTAATACGGTTGGCGACTTCAATATTCAGAGACTTCATTATTATCAATGTAATCTTATTTCAGAAATAGTATAATTGTTGTATGGCACGTTAGTATTTGTTCTAATTCTTATTTAAGAAGTTAGAACTAATACTGTTTATTAACTTTATTGATAAGATAGTAATGTTTTGTTTTACACTCCATAAAATATTTATACCCATTTTACTCAAAAGTATAAAATAAGTACCAACCTTTCATCATCTGTTTCTTCAAACTCGACTTGCCAAGTTCGTTTCAAACACTGATGTAGATTGACCACATCAGTACACTAGCTACAAATTTGCTCCAGCAGAGCAAAATCCTGAGTTGCAAACTTAGGATAGTGAGGGTTACTTGCTTAAGCATAAATGCGTGCAATTTAAGCTTGCCTTAGGGTTTATTAATTATCCTATAAGAGGGAGGAATTAAGTAACAAGAATTAATATCTGTTTCAAAAACATCACCAACTTTATATTCAGTTTTTTTCTTTGAATTGTATTGTAAAGTTATCAAGCGAACAAGTAACTTATCCAATTTTTGTTCTTGAACAATTGCAGTACCTGTAAGTGAGGAAGCATATTTAGTAAAAAACTTACGCTCTTCAGCATACACATAAACAATAACAGTATCGCCAACCAGATAGTACTTTACAAGCACACTGTCGGGTGTTCTTTTCATCAAATGTAACGGAAAGTAGTAAGTGCCATCTTTAAACACAACATTCCTGTATATCTCTCTTTTTAGTGCTATCTGACTATCCAGTTGAATGGGCTTATTGTGCAAATACCTGTAAAATGAAGTTATAATAATAGACGAAGCATCGTCTGCATTTTGAACCCCCAACTTTTTAAAGTACATACTTAAATCACTATTCCCATGCAATCCCCAAACGTTTCTCATATTCATGCCAATTGAAAAATAAAGTCTTCTAACTGAAACATCCTCCGGAAAATGCATGAAGTTATATTTTGTTGTATCATCAATCAATTGGTTTAAACAAATACATGCTTCTTCAATATTCACAGGTTGACAAAACTTACCCTTGGGTTTCTGAGCAATTAGATTCCCATGGAGTAACATAATGAATAATAGTAAGCTAAATAGTCTCATTTTTATAACCCCCACTCGCGCGTGTTTGCAACGCGTGCGCCTGATGTTTGTTTGCATGAAGCATTCAATTTTTTAGACATATGTGCTGGGTGCTCCTCCATTATCAAATGTACAAAATTTAAAAAAACACACGCGTTGCAAATACGCTCCATCTTTTTTATTTATTTCCCTACCTGCGGTAACGGGAGATATTTACAAAACTATTTGCACTATCTGGTTTGGGGCTGAATTCCCTATAGTGATAAACTTTATTTGTATCCTCCAGGCCTTTTTTCTTACCGCGCTTATTCTTATAAATTTCTGTTACTACAAAGGTTGTATCGTTTAGGATTATACCGCTTTGCACATAGGCCTTTTCTGGCCCGTCAAGATCAAACCAACTTTCAATCCAAATACTATCTTCTTTGATCTGAAATACTCCCCAACCAGCACTCATTTCTTTATACTCATTACTACGCAAAAATTCTCGTTCTATATATTCAGCAACTTTAGAATGATTTTCAATATAACCGCCACAATTATATAGTACCCCATCTCGATATAAAAAACTTACATTCTGCATTTTATCATTATACATTGTATAATAATAGCCATCCAACTTAAGTTTAGAGCCAATGTAACTTTGCTTCTTAATTGTCAAGGGATCATCAAAGCGTTGAAAGAAATGCACACATGAATTACATACAAGAACAACAATAATCAATACAAAAGTCTTTACCATAATGAATACGAATTTGATTTTCCAACTCCAAAGTAAGTAGTTCGATCTATATTCAACACTCTAATATGGAGAGAGCCAAATGAACTCAAATCTATTAAAAGGGGAGCCCAAATGGCTCCCCTTTTATTTTTTTATCTCTTTTACCGGGCAGCAATAGTTGCAAACTCAGGGTAGCGAGGGCTAGAAGGTAACACTTAATCTATGGATTGCATGTGTTTAACTTTTTGCGATACCACCTTTTCTTTTTGAACCAAAAAGATGATGAATCTGGTTGCATATTCAGTGGCATAAAAATATACTCTGTTCTTGAGCGACTAATTATATCTCGTTTCCCCCAATTTTTGGAAGTCTCCGTTTCCACGTATACACTATCATTTTTGAAATATCCTCGAGTACTTAGAATTCCTGTATTAACAATAAAAGGTAAAGTAACGAATACTTGTGTTCTTACCGAATTATCAGCATACACATGGTAAACCCCGCAAAAATCCGAAGCCCAAATACCATAATTATTTTGTTCAATACCTTTTATCAAGTCCTCTACTATTTCTCTGTCTATTACTTTACGGTCTAATAATGCACCTCCTGTATCAAAAGTACCATCTTTGAAAAATTTCACCCAACCAACTGAATAATAATATTGCTTTTCAGGCGATTTTTCAGAATAGTTGAAGAGGGTATCAACGTAATAATAAACCCCTTTGGTGTTGATTGGAATTTTCGATTGCTTCCAGCATGTATGAAGGTTAAAATCTTTACGCTTTACTATCCTAACAAAAGTACATTGTTGAAATAAAAGAATAAAAAATATTAAAGTGATAAAATTTCTAGTGCTCATCTCTAATAAATAGACATAGGATCATATGTACCATAATGAAAGTAAGGTAACGTTGGGTCATTATATTCTGTACGAAAATATGAAGTGTTACTTAAAATTCTGTGGAAACCATTTTGAATAATATCCTGAATCCAAGGAGATTCAATTCCAGCTCTAAAAACATGATTACCATCCTTGATTCCGAAATAAAAATTACTATAAACTCTTTTCCCATCAGCATAAGTGTACTTTTTGTTCCTGCCTGCAATTCTACTTACAAATTTTTCGTCTCGCTTTAAATCTCGATTGGGCTTATTTGTGTAAAGTGAAGTTCCAACTATAAGGTCTTTATGTCCAACTTCTGCAGCAATAGTTCGATATTCATCTCCGAAGCCATAATCCTCAGTCACACCTAATGTCCAATCACCTTTTCTCCATCTTGCAGTCCAAGTATTTTGAGGGTCTTTCACACCAAAATGAAGTACATTAAAGGAAAAATCTCCGTCAGAAGAAGAATGATATGTAGCCCCTATCCCAGTCCTTGTTTCTGTCAATTTTGTATTTGATCCAAATCTAGCTGTAAAAGACGTTGTATATGTCATGTCTCCTTCTGTATGATTCACAGACACATTGGCTCCCATTCCCATAATGCCAGTTGTCGAAAACCCAAATGACGGTCTAATAGTTACACTTATCTTTTCATTAATCGGTATGTTTACTGCAGGAAGTTGATCTGAAATCATTGAAAATATCAATTGATCAGTAGGTGCACTCAAAACACTAACAGTACCTTTTATGGCACCAATAATTCCAGCCTCTAAGTAGTTGGGGTTACTTTTTTGAGATTCCTTCTCAATTGCCTGCAAAACGGAAATTGTTATTATAGCTATGGTTGAAATCGGCTCTCGTCCATCAGGATCAATAACAGTAATCGGGTTATTGGCCATTGCTAAATACGTTGACCAATGCACATCTTCAGGATCCGGGCAATGCCACCTGCCCAGTTGGGCATCGTACATGCGCCAGCCGTAATCATACCACTCCAGCCCCTCTGCGGTAATCAGCTCTTTGCCGGTGTAGGTAAATAGATTTTCCTGCCCGTTTACATAATGCATTACTGCATCATTGATGCTTAAGCCAAAAGGATAATAAGCATTGTGCTGTATAATTTGGGCGCTACCGTTGTTGTCTTTAAAACTCACGCGGGCATTGCCCAAATGATCAGTAAGGGTGTATTCATACTCATAAGTACTGCTGTTGAGCACCACACGCCCCTGCGCATGGTTAAAAAACTTCAGCACGGTTACATTGGTGTTGGAGGGTGTTTCATATACAAACCCATCTACATAATCAGTAGTAATGGTGGTGCCGGTAGCGGGTATCACCGTTTGGGAGAGTTTTACACCGTCAGCAGCATACAAAAAGCGTATTTTACCCCCTCCGGCAAATGTTATTTCAGCCGGCAAATTCAGGTAATTGTAGTTTACCAACGTAATGCCTTTGTTTTTATCTTGTTCCAGGCTGCCATCGGGCTTGTATAAATACTCGTGCAAAGACAGGTTTTGCTCAGTAGTCTCGGTTAAACCGGCATACCCATTGGCATAGGTGCTGCTTTCGGTAAAATCATTTCCCATTACGGTGGTGGCTGTAACAATGTCATCCACTACCAGCAGCTTATTGCCCCGGTCGTTGTCATTGTATTTATACAACAAATCATCTACCAATCCGTAGGTGCTGCTGCCGCTTAACAAACCCCACCTTTTCAGGGTTTTGATGTTGCCGTTGCGGTCGTAGGTAAGTTGCTCGTTGTAATTTCCTGTAGCCGTTTGCGAAGCAGCATTATCCAGTGCATAATACTGAGCACCGGTGAGTTGATTCAGTTGATCATAAGAAAAAACATAGTTGTGCAGCATTTGCCCGCTGCCACTTATTTTCCAGTGCATGGAACTGATGTTGCCGTTAAATTGTTTTTTACCGGGCGATGCGGCCTGGTTGTATTTCAATTCCATACCAAACAAATCATTGGCATCATCATTAAAAATAAGTTTACCGCCTGTTAACGGAGAGGTAAAGGCATAGGCCACCAAACCATTAACTGCGCTGTTTATGTTGGACCGGAATGAAGCTGCCGTTGCATTGTTTCCTAAGGCAGTTAATGCACTTTGTACACTACCGGCCAGTTCATGCAGCAACTTGGTAGCATTGGGGCGGTAGGCATACTCCGGGTCACTTTGCGCCTGTGCAAGGTGTATTCCCTGAAAGGTGGCCGTAGCAAAATGTGCCTCATCGTACCCGTCACGTTCCAGGGCAGCAAGCGTGTGGTGAGCGGCCTCCATGGATATGGCTGCAATGGCTTCTGAACTGTAGGCTGAACTAACAGGCACTTTTAAATGAAACGTCTCTACCGGAACTGTAAACCAGCTGTTAAAATTACAACTGCTCGGGTTGTATGCTGTAACAGCCGCAGTAATTTTATCGTTCACCTGCGTGTAGGTAAAAGTACCCGTTCCCAAGGTGTTAAGTTGGTTGAGCATGGCTGTGGCCAGGTCATCGGCAAACTGACTACCGGTGTACAGGTAATAGGAGTTTTGAGACGATGTGGGGCAGGTGAGCCTGTAAGTACTGGTGGGTATATTGTTCGATGCAAAGAATGTGGTTTTAAATTCACTGATTACCCCATCAGCAATATTATTGGTGCTGGCACAACGGGGAATATTTGCCCCCAGAATGTAGGCATCCAGCCCGGCTTTAAGCATGTTGCGCAATATGTACCTCACCAAGGTACGGTAAGGAAAATCATTGTACTCAGGGTCCACATAAGCATCGCTCAAATCACCATAGGGGTCAAGACTTTGGGGCATAACTCCTGCCAAATGCGTTTCCATAGTTGAGGGGTCAAATTGCCCGTTGAGCAAATGAAGCATAATCTGGTTGCTCATCATGGTGCCAATACTGCTGGTATTGTAATAATCAAAACTCTCGGCAAAGTAACAATCACTGTAAGTGGTGTTCTCTGCCGGAAGCTGGTAAACCGAAGTAGAAACAGAATACGTGCTGCCTAAAAGGGCATTTACCACATCAGTAAAAAATGTATTTACTGTACTGGCTGCTGCTGAGTTGGCAGAGGTTCGGTCAAGGCTTTGCGAATTGATTATATTCACAAATGCGTTGATGAGCCTTGTTCGCAATTTGTATTTAAGCACAGTACGGTTGGGATAAGCTGCATACAGGGCATCGTTGTATGTATCGGGGTCATTGGTGTAATTATCAGAATACTCTGTTACTCCGCAAGGCAGTGACACGCGCAGGGCACGTTCAAAATCATACCTGTTTGAAAACTGATTTTCCAGCCATATAATGGCTTTCTCACTCATTTCGTCAGAGATGTATACCGGGTTATCAAAATCTATTGGTCCACCGTTATTGAACATGTATTGTCTTACGGCTTTACTCACGTTTGCTGCAGCGGCATTCGAAATCTCGGCAAACTCACCATTTGTTACTCCGCTACTGCCAAAACTGTACACCTGCAAACCGGCATGGGCCCCTATGCTGTTAATGGTAGCATAATTGTTCCAGTTAAATCCTCCGTTGTCATTGCTCAAATCAGCTTTGTTGATGTGTGTAAGCCAGCCCCGTGCATCGTACGCAAAGTCAACCGATTGCAGGTAACTGCTCCCGTTATTGGTAGAGTGCAGATTTTTCTCGTAAAGCTGCCCCAGTTCATTGTATTGTGCAGATGAAAGTATAACGGCATTTTGATTGTTTACTTGGTGCGTGGTTTTGAGCGGGCGCAGCATGTGGTCATACGTGAATGTGTGGGTTACCGTTACCGTTGAGGAACTGGAAGTACGTTTATGCGAAAGTACACTTTGCGTGAGGTTACCGCTGAAACTATAGGTATTCACTACCTCCTGCGTACCCCCGGTATGGTTCTCACTACGGGCAGTGGTTACCCTGCCGTAATCGTCATAAAACACGGTACTCAGGTACCAGGTACTGTTAATGCTGTTATCGTAGGAGATATTGCGAAGTTTAGAGCCGGTAAGGAGGTTAGAGGTTCTCACTCCTGTGGAAGAAGACGGAACACTTACCTCATCCTGGTCACCGTCAAGATCAAAGTCATAATCATCATAGTACGAAACGCTCAGCAGTTTTGCATGTTGGTGAGTAGGGAAAGCTCTGTTGGAGTAACCCTGGTTTTGACTGAAATTGGTGTTGCTGCGTATTTCATACATATAGTCGGCCTCATCAGCTCCTACCTGCAAGGTGGCTCGTGTGTCATTTACACCGGCCTCAAAAATTCCGCTCAATACCTCTCTGCCCAACACATCGTGCTTCACAAATTTCCACTCCCGTGCAGGCATGTGTTTATCTCGGTTTAATAAGGCTCGGCCCATTTTATCGTAAACATATTCGGCCTCGCTTTCTTTACCTGCATCCTTTACTATAACCCTTCCTTTATTATCGTATGTGTAGGTGGTGGTGTGGTTGGTAATCATTGATGCCGTAAGGTTAAATCCTGCACTGTTCATGGCCAGCATACCCTGCGGGCTCACGGTGATAATCAGGTTGCCCAACTGATCATAGATGTTGTACGTTACATTGTACACATTGTAATCAAAAAGCGGGTGTTGGTTTTTAAAACTGGTGGCATTGGCTGCGGGGGCAGCAGTACGCTGGGTGTACGTGCAAATGTGACGGCCTGATTTATCTTTGAAGGTAAGTATCCAGTGAAAATTCTCATCACGCGTTTCTTCTACCAGCAGGGTGCCGGCACCATAAACTTCTGTGGCTTCCCAACGCTGGGTGCTGGCGTTGTAAATCCAATGCAGTACCTGATCGTCACAGGTATTGGTGCGGTACTGAAACAAAAGAGTATGTCCGTTTTCCATACGGAAATCATAGCCCGGTGCGCTTTTCTCCAGCAAGCGGCTAAGGTTACTTCGTTCAATGCGGTGGTCGTACCAAGGATTCACCGCCCTGCCTATGCGTTGTGCCTCCCGGTAAAAAGCAGTCTGCTGAGTCAGGGCATTTGAACGGTAGGCACCTCCGTTATTGTTATCAGAAGCAGCAAAAGGCAGGTAGGTGCGTGGTTGCCTGCCCAGGGCATCATACACCACGGGTGAGATAATATCATTGTAGGTTGGTGAGGCATACAGGGCAATGGATTGTAACGGACGGCCCAAACCATCTGTATAATTGCGGCCGGAAATAATGTTACCGTGTGAGGGAAGACTGTAGGTGGCCGATTGATTTGCCTGAAGAAAGCGGTCGGTTTGCACGTAACTGAAATCACCACTTACAGAGGGATTTTGCTGCGAATAAATAGTGTGGCTGAGACGGTTTCCCTTAAAATCGCGGGTCCACTCGGGCCTCCCGAAAGCATCATACTCCACGTGTGCGGAAAGGTTGTGTGCATCGGTTTTAGAAGTTGCCGCACCAAATACCGGGTGGAGTGTGTGGTAGCTGAATACCGCGTTGTACGGTCTGAATATGATATCATCCACATAAAAGCTTTTAGCGTTGTCTTCACTCTTCATGTAGCATTTTATGTGCATGTTGGTGTTTGAGTTACAAAAGGGACTCAAATCAACCACCCCTTCTATAAGGGTCCACTCAGCCAGTGCGCTGAATTTTTTTTCAACATTGGCTTGAGCACTAATAATTGTAGTTTTGTCATTTTGGTACACCTCCATTTTAAGCACTCCTTTGTCGGTTCCAAAACCACTTTCCGTTTTGACCCATACGGAGAATACAAACTTCTGGCATTGATTAACGGGTTTAAAATACCTGGAAAGGGTGTTTACGGTACCGCTCACAGCGGCATCCACTTTTCTTGAGTAGCTGCCGGTGTGTGCCTGTGTATTATCGGCATCGGTTTGGTACAATTCCCAGTAATCTTCTAAAGGAACCCCCATGTTCACTACTCCTTCATCACATGCACTTTCAAAACCTGCATAGCCGCTCTCATTACCCACCTCCTCATCACTGTTGGCCGCATTACCTAACTCAGCCACCCTTACCTGAGGGAGAATATAATTGAAACGACTGACCCCATAGGTATATTTATACGAAACGGAGGCACCATTTTCCGGTGTGAACTGAAGCAGGTTGCCATTACCATCGTATAAATCGTACTTGCCCGACCTGATGTAAGTACTGTTTTTCCAGAACTGGTGATTGGAAACATTAACTGCCGAGAAGGTAAAGCTGCTGAGTGGTGCACTTAAGGGCAAATAAAAACTCTCGTGTGGTACAATTAAGGTGTTGGATGTGCCCGGCATATTTTGCAACCTGAACGTATTAAGTGATGCTTCAATAACCTTTTCGCTTTCACCGGGCAGTTTGGTATACTTAACTTCTTCCACCGGAACGTTAAGAATGTGCCTGTCGGCCATGGCCTTCAGGGCGGTTGCTTCAGTACCGCTCACAGTAGTAACATCGTATTGCGAATTATACTTTACCTTTTTTATTACTTCCACCCCGTCACTATTAACTGTATTTACTTTTGTAGGTACCAGTAAGGCCGTGTTCTCATAGAGATAACTGGTGGTTGATGTAATTGCATTGGAATAGTTAGGATCTTGATCATACAAAGTTTCAGAAGCACTTGAAAGCACTTTTTGGTATCCTGTTAAATAGTGGTATTTAGAGAAAAAAACAAGTGGAAGCTGCACACCCCAATTATTTGCATAAACTTGTTTTATGCCGTAAACTTTATGGGTAGTCTCTGTTTCTAACAATGTGTAGGTGTTCACCAGTTCCTTCAGCAATTTATTGTTCTGGTCAAAGTCTTTGCGCTTAAGCAACAAGCCCCTGTTCCAATCATAATCTGGCAAAGGTGCAAAAGGATAAGTGTAACTATCGCTTGAAAAACCTGCACAATCTAACCATACAGGATTTCTGGGGCAATTAGTCTGACAGTTTATACCGTCTAAATCATCTCTTACATACATTGTCGCGGGTGAAGTATGTAAACCATCGCAGTACCCTTCTTCTGTAATCTCACAATCACATCCACTGCCTAAACAGTCTGAGTATCGCGTATATGTTGCAGGTACACTAAAGTAATAGTCCGTTTTACCATTATTACCCAAAATTTCTCTGACCTGCTTGTATACAACATCACTCCCCTGACTCGTCCCAAAGGATATCATGCTCGAAGACATTCTTGTAACATTCTTGTAATAATAATTCCAATCACCACAAGTCATTCCATCACCAGTATAAATTCTTTCGGAAGTATTGTAAGCCACTCTGGGCAGTGCTACTATTCTCCCGCTGGACTTGGTATTATCAGAAAAGTCCTCATACTTAATTTCTCTGACCAGATTATTGGCGGTATTCACATTATCTTTAGTAATAACCTTTTTTATCCGAATTCCTCCTCCCGAAAAATTCATGTTGTATAATCTGAATGCATGCAACTCGTATTCAAACTCTGTGCTGCCCCCGTTGGGGTAATCAATTTGCTTAAGCGTTCCTTTTATGGCATAATTGATATCTGAAGAACGGTCGGCACCGTCCATAGTATGTGACGGACTTCCTAATGAAGTAATTTGTATTGGTGAGTAACGCTCATAACCATCCAAAGTTCCATAAATATATAACTTAGGAATGAGGTGGGCATTGCTTTTTCCATTCCAGTATCCCCATAAGTCAACCGCACAGCTAACTGTTGCCGGCAGCTCAGAGTTGGAAGCGAGATTATAGGTAAACACATAGGGGTTAAGTGTGCTTTGTGTACTGTTGTAGGCGGTCTCTGTTATCCCGCTTAAAAACAATCTGTAGTTTTCCTGTACCGATGGGCTGGTACCTGTGTTGGTGACAAAATAAGAGAGCAAAAATGTTTTAGCCAATACCGAACCGGTGACTCCGTTATTCAGTTTGTTTCGTATTTCAATTTTTTCAATCCGGTGCGAACCCGGAAGATCGCTGCGTGGAGTTGTTGAAGCTACAAAACTTACCTCGTTTACCGGGCCCGATATACTGGTGAGCCTTTTGGCGTTTACTACCACAAGAGAATAATTCCGCATAAGATAGCCTTTGTAGTTGCCATTCTCATAATAGTTGGTGCATGACCCATCTGTACAGGATAGGGCCTGTTGACTATTACCCGTTCTGAAGGTCTGTTCTTCATCAGCATAATTAAATAGTATTTCCTCAAATGAGGGGGTTAGTATTTTTGTAAGGTACCAACTGGAATAGTGCGTCAAACCTGTATTGGAAGTAGAAGTGGAGTTGGTACCGGTAGGAAAGTCAGTATGTGTATAAGTAGTAGTAGCAGTATATTCATATGCCTCAAAAAAGTACTTATTTCCTGCTTCATCTGTTACTTCAAACTTATCAATAAACTGGCTGGTTGAATTCCGGTTATAACTGATCAGTAATTTTTGATCTCCTGAAATAATTTTAGCCTCTTTGTCTTTATTAAATACAAATTTTCCGGTTCTTCCATTAAAGTTGAAAAAAAACACATCCGGTTCTGTATCCATGTAATTATCTCTGTAATAATCCAGTGCATTTCTTGTATCAGACTCTGAAGCAGTAAGTGAAAAGTTGTTTACCGATGTGGGTATTGTACCTGACAAATACCCCAACCACGAACCATAGACGTAATCATCGGGTATACCCATAACTGCCCGCGTTATTACCCCTCCGGCATTTAATGCCCAACCCATGCCCACATTACTGGCAATCGCTTCCACCCGCATGGCACCTGCATTGTATGACAAGGCAACAGGCACTGATACCCCTTTGGCGCTAATGGTAGTAATAGGTACACTGGTAACCGCTTGCCCGGTATAGAAATTTAACGGATGCAGATTGGCATATTCACCAAGCGCCACCGCATTGGGAGATTGCTGTGCAACTGACGGCAATACACCAAGTAAGAGGATGGTAAAAATTCTGAACAGGTTACCAATAGCTGAGAAAAGGCAGGTGTTTGTTTTCATAAGACAAAGTTATTTTAGTGTTGAAGAATAGGCTAACTGCAGAACTAGAGAAATGAGGCAGATGTGAATTAACAGCATCTACCTTTTCTTTAGAAATTAAACGTAGAAGAGAAACGGAAATAGGGCAGACAAGAAAGACAGGCATAGATAATTTTTTGTCGAAAATAATAAGAAAATTGAAAAACCAAAAAAAATATTTTCAGAGTTTGAACTTCACTTAAAGTAATCCTTATGGTATGAAACGGGAAAGTATATAAAAAACGGATACAGAAATAAATTTCATTTAGTGCCTTTTATATTTTTTTATATATTTGAATTTGATATGAGAAAGTCTGCTTATACTTCATGCATCATTGCGTTACTCACTTTGCTTCCGGCTGCAATACATGCCGGCCTTCCGGATTATCAACTTCCTTATGGCTTTATTGAAAACAAAGGGCAGTTCACCGATGCTACCTACCGGTACAATCCCGATGTAAAGTACGTACTTCAGGTGCAAAATATTCAGGTGCAGCTCAAAAAGAACGGACTCAGTTATGTGCTTATACGCAAAGCACAGGCATCAGTTGCCGACAGTGTGCCCTCTAATCAAATTACTACCAAGCCCAAAGCAATTATTGACTCCTTCAACTACAAAGAGATAACCTACCGTATTGACCTTAACTTTAAAAATGCCAACCCCAACTCAGCCATACAAGAAGAAGGGGTTTTTGATGACTACATCAATTACTTCACTGCAGGAACACCTGAAGCAGGGATAACCTACGTACATCACTACAGAAAAATTGTATACAAAGACATTTATCCAAACATTGATGTGGAGTTTATTACAGACACAGAAAATGCAACTGCCTTTAAATATAATTTTATTGTACATCCGGGAGGGCATGTTTCAGATATTCAACTGGAGTATCTTGGGGCAAACACCTCTTTACAATCTGATGGAAAAATAACATTACAAACTCCCATTGGTAATTTGGAGGAAAAAATACCGTTGAGTTTCTCGCAGCATACTGCTGATGGTGAAAAGAAAAAAGTTGACGTTAAATACAAAAAACACGGAGTAAATACATACAGGTTCAACTGTGAGCCATATGATGCGCAGGCTACACTTATTATTGACCCCATAGTGTGGGCCACTTATTTTGGAGGAGAGAATAGAACAATTGGGCGAGGGATTGAAATGGGTGCTGATAAAAGCATCGTATTCGGTGGCCATACCAATTCTATAACCAATCTTGCTTCTTCCGGTGCACATCAAACTTCCTTTGGTGGAGATCAGGATGCTTTTTTAGCAAAATTCTCTTCAAAAGGGTTAAGGTTGTGGAGTACTTTCTATGGGGCAGCAGGTTATGAGAGTTTTGAATCAGCAATTGCCGTTTCCAAACAAGGTAATATTTACATCGGTGGTTCTTCTGTTTCTGCAAGTGGAATAGCAACTAGTGGTGCTTTTCAAACGGTATTATCGGGCCCCTCTGATTGCTATTTGGCTAAATTTTCTGCTGCTGGTGTTAGAATATGGTCAACTTATATTGGAGGGGATGAATCAGAAGCTATTTATGATTTGAAGTGTGATACCAATGAAAATATCTATAGTTGCGGATTTACTAAATCAACCAACAACATTGCTACTTCAGGAGGTTTTCAAAACACCAAAATGGGAGGAACACAAGAAGCATCCGGTTTTCTTATGAAGTTCAGCCCCTATGGTACCAGAATATGGGGTACATATTACGGTAGTGTAAATGGCTCCTTTCATTTCAGCGAAGTTACTATAGATCCTAGCCAGAATATACTTACATTTTCAATACTTTGGAGAAACGATACGTTGTTAACTACTCCCGGATGCTATCAAAGAACCCTTAGCGGAGAGCAAGATATTCTTATTGTAAAATTTAACCCTTACGGAGCCAGGCTTTGGGCAACTTACTACGGAGGTGTTTATTCTGACATTGCTGAGGGCATTGAAACAGATGTTGCAGGAAATGTTTATATCACCGGACATACTACTTCACCGGGCGGTATTTCAACACCGGGTTCACATAGAGCTGCAATAAGCCAAAGCAGAGATTGTTTCCTTACAAAATTTACTCCTTCGGGTCAACTTGTTTGGGGCACTTACTGGGGTGGTGCACAAACTGAATATTGCCACGGAATAACCATTAATGATTCAAATGATCTATTTATTGTAGGGCGCACATACTCTGAACAGAATATACCAACCCCCAATGCCATCCAAAGCTCATATGGCGGAGAAAGTGACGGATTTATAGCCCGATTTGATTCCGCAGGTGTATTAAAGATGGCAACCTATTACGGAGGGCCTGATATCGACTTCATATATGAAGGTGCATGTGACCATGTGGGAGGGGCAGTGTTTCTAGGTACAACGTATTCTTCTACTAATATTGCTACACCCGGTGCTTTCAGAACCACATTACTTGGAGAAGCAAATGCCTTCTTATTAAAACTGAGTGATTGTTCTCATGTTTTTACGTTATCAGCCAATAGTTCGGTTTGTGAAGGAAGTGAAGCGGTATTCACACCATCGCCATCGGGTACTGCAGGTGGTTGCAAATACCGCTGGACAGGCCCCAACGGACTTGATACCATTGCTCAAACACTGCGCATCAAAAATATACCGTTAAATGCTGCGGGTACTTACCGGGTTATCAGATTTGACAGTGGCAGTACCTGTATTGACACATCTTTTTTACCACTACAAATATACCCTAAACCAAAAGCCGGTTATCAGACCAATCAGTTAGTTCAATGCTTAAGAGATAACCTTTTAATATGTACCGACACCTCTTCCCTTCTGAACGGTACCCTAACCAGAACATGGATTTCAAGCCTGGGAGATACCGCCACTTCACCTTCTTTTAGTAAGACCTTTTCATCTACTGGCTCTTATGAAATAAAACTACTGGTAAAATCCAACAATAACTGTACTGACTCTACAGTTAAAACATTAACTGTACATCCCTCTGCAGTAGTAGGGTTTAACAGCACCAAAACATCCTCCTGCGGCAGCCATGAATTCCTTTTCTCTGATACATCAAAAATAGAAACCGGCAGCTATACCATTTTATGGGAATTTAATGATACAACAGGTACCGACACAGCCATAGTGTCAAAAAAATATGTGGCCGAAGGAAGCTACTCGGTAAAATTAATCACTACCTCTGATAAGGGGTGTGTTGATAGCTCAGTGCTGCACTTGAATCTTCCTCCTCCTTTTTATCAGCCTCATGCAGGTTATCTGGACAACGGATTATCATCATGCCAGGCTAAAGCACTTACATTTACAGATACAACCTATGCACCGGCTCAGGATAGTATGGGCCGGATATGGGAGTTTAGTGACGGCATATTGCTTCAAGACAGTATAATCAACAGACAGTTCAATGGGTTCGGAACTTACAGTGTGAAATTAAAGACATTTACCAAAAACGGGTGTGCCGACTCCTCCATCAGAACAGTGAAAATTTACCCCCAAACAAAAGCAGGTTTTAGTATCAATCACTCAACCCAATGCCTTCGAAACAACTTTATTTTTATTGATACTTCGAAAATAGATACGGGAAGTTTCAGCATACTTTGGCAAACAGGCAACGGTAACACATTCACTGCAGATTCTATATCTATTTCCTACCTGCCGGGGAATTATACTGTAACACAAATCACAACAACTAATTTTGGCTGTAAGGATACCGTTCAAAAGAATATTACTGTGCTACCATTCCCAACCCCCGTTGCCGGATTCAATGAAAATATGCTGAAACATTGCCTGCAAGAAAATGTATTTATTTTCTCAGACACCTCTTCTATATCTGCCGGAACACTATCAAGAAGATGGGACTTTGGAGACTCCACTACTGCACAAAGTATTCAGGTAAGTAAATCTTATTCCCGGTCAGGTTCCTATATGATAAGCCTTCATATTCAAAGCGAAAAAGGCTGCTCGGATTCTGCAAAAAAACAGATTGATGTGTTTCCTCAACCTTCTGCAAAATTTACAGCAAATTCGTTGACCAGTTGTCTGAGAGATAACAGATTCATTTTTACAGACTCCTCCTACATATCTTCGGGCTCATTGTCACAAGTATGGTATGCGGGGGATAACACATCCGGAAGCGGAACCATATTTAATAAGAGCTTTGCTCAACATGGTTCCTTTCTTATAACTATGGTTGTAACATCTGATAAAAACTGTGTTGATACATTTGAAAGCGCTGTAGATGTGTTTCCACAAACAAACATCGGATTTACTTCCACCACTTCGGCAGAACAATGTGACAAAAATAACAGCTTCTATTTTTTAGATACATCAAGAATCCAGATTGGTTATTACTCCAGGGTGTGGGATTTTGGCGATGGGGAAACGGATACTTCTCTGTTTGCAACCCATCATTATAACAATCCCGGTAAATATCTGCTTAAGCTAATTACTATATCTGATAAGGGGTGCAAGGATAGCTTGCTTTCATTAATGAATGTATTCCAACAACCCATGGCCCGTATTGACGTAAACGATACTATTCAATGTTACCTCAATCACTCTTACATTTTTACTGATAGCACGTATGCCTCATCAAAACATAGCAGGATGTGGAATTTGGGTGATGGAAATCTTCAAACTAATAGTTCTTTTATAAAGCAATACTCAGACACTGGAACATATCTTGTAAGATTATCCGTAGCCGATGAGAACAACTGTACTGATACGGATGACGTACTGGTACGTATACTGCCTAACCCTTCTACTCCGCGGATTACTTCTGTAAGTCATACTACCATATCCTGCACTCCTGCATATAAATATCAATGGTACTTAGACGGCATTCCCATCCGCTTCTCAAACAGGCAGCATTTACCCATCTCACAAAATGGTACGTATGCAGTAACTGTGGATAGTACCAACGGATGCAAAAACACATCGCAGGATTTTGAGGTACTCTTCTTTAACGATGGTGTGATAAAAATATATCCTAACCCAAACAGAGGTAACTTCACCATAGATTTCAGAACACTTCAGGGTGAAAAAAGAATTTTTGTTACAGATGTCATCGGACGGGAAGTAGGCTATTACACCACTCTGGACTCTTCTAAGTCATTTAACCTTGGTCCATACCTACCCAAAGGCGTGTATTTTATTGAAATTCACTCTCAGGCGGGTATCTTGGTAAAGAAAATTGTTGTTCAATAAATAATCAAAACAATCATCCTCACTTGAGATTGATTGTGCTTATTACTTTCTTATTATATAATTCTTGCCATCACGTCTTACCAAAGCGGAATCTTTATAAATTTTCAAAATCAGATACCCAGCAAGTGTATCCCGCTCAACAAGTGTATGAGTTATAGAGTTCCAATAAAAAATTCCCCACTTTTGATTTATACCGTTAGAAATAATACACCCCTGATAAAGTATATCAGGAGCCTTGGCGACAGAATGTGGCTCTTGTGCTGCGGGATTCACTCGCAGAAGAGCGTTGCCTGATTTCCTATCATCATGTAGCAACGCTTTTTCTCTTTTGAGAAAAGGGTCTTCATAATTCAGTTGCAATTCGCTACCGGTTGACGGGATGTTGATTTTATTCTTTACCCTCTCTTGAAAATTATTACCCTTTTTGTTACCTGCACTACTGCCCTTAAAAAATTCAACATAGATTAAATAAAAAATATACCCCCAAAGCAAGGTTACAGCTGACAATAAAAATATCTTAATTGAAGAGATTCTTGACATATTTAATTTCTTTATACAATACTGTCTTAAAAGAATAAATCACACTGTGGCAGAATGGTCGTCAGGAAGAATATATAAGTTGCAAATAAATTGTGCAACACAAATAATCCTTTCTCGTAGTAATATCCTTATTAATAAAATAGCGTACAGAACTAATATTTCCTAAGCCACTTGTCTTTTCAAGATGATTAATAAATCTAACAAGGTTTACGTAGCCCCCTTCTATCGTAAATTCAATTGTCTCAATTTTCAAATCTTTGTTTAAAGATAATATAGGATGTGGTAATTTCCTTAAAGAAAGATTATACATATGAGTTGAAGATGAAATGAAATCAATAACACTTAAATGCCCTGATTTATCCAATAAAGAGCGGGTGTGCTTACTATCATTTCCGATTATCTTTTGATTAGATGGCTGCACCGAAACGGATTTTTGATAGAGTTGCATCTTGTTGTAAAGCAATTTGTTTTCAAAAATCAAGTGAATGGTCTTTTCAATTGACATGGAATACAAAAAAAAGGAAGACATCACAAGACAAAATATCAATAAAATAAATCTATTACGGTTGTTAAAATACTGAACTATTCTCATTTCATCTCATAGTTAACCGTTAACTGTAAACTAAAAAATCCTGTTTCATTTCTGCTAACTTTATCGTAGCCGGATAAACTAATTTCAGAAATCCACTCTTCCTCCTTTAAGATATTGATCCATTTATTAATATTATTAATATCATTTGTTTTACCAGAAATCAGGATTTGTGATGTATTAAAAAAAGTTGTGTCATTATCCTTGCTGAATGGGAAAATATTAATCTCAGTCAGTGTAATATTCCTCAGTAATGTTTGCCCAATCCTGTCACTTAAATATGCATATCGGGTCTTATTTTGTACATTCATCCTTTTCAATAGAGCCTCATTATCTCGAGCCCTCGCTTTAATGCTATCCAATTGTTGGATAATTTCGTTCTTTGAACTTAATTCAGATTTGTATAGAATATTCTTATCCCATGTGATTTTAAATGTGACAAAATTCAATACTAGAATGACAAACCAAATTATAAGGAAAAGCACAAGCACTTTCTTAGTATAATATGTAAACCTGAAAGCCTGTTGATTTACCTTCAATTCATGCATGTCAGGCGACTTTGTAAAATTGAACCAGGCATATGCGGTGTAATACAGGTGCCCAATAAACAAGTCGTCTTCTTTATTCTGGTTGGTGTTTTGCTCTACTCTGCTAAATATGCCATTAACTGAGTGAAAGGAATAGTAACTTCCTTCAAATGCTTTAGTTGTATCAGAGAATTTTTCTAAAAATACCTGAAGTAAATCCATTGGCCCCAGTGAGATTCCTACTACTAAAATATTAATAGACTTAAGCTTCATTAAAATATCAGAAATGTATTTTCTCCTCACTAAGGAAACAAACCAATTGTTCTCTTTGTCGACAAGTTGTTGAACAAAAAATTCATTAACATCAATACCGGGTACTATTTTCTGTAAAGCATTATCTACGTCTTTAGCGCTATCATTCCGAATGCCCAATGCTTTAAAGAGCACAATCTTACCTGAAAAATTAATTATAAAGGGCGTGGAATCTGAGTCAGAGAGTTGACTCAGTCCATCCATTTCAATTATATCTCCTGTCTGTTTAATTTCACCTCTATAATTAACCGCATTACATAGATAGTATTTTATCTCATCTGCAGATATATAATTGATATGAAGAATATTTACCTTATTATTCAATTTAATATCAATTAACAATTCTGGGTTTAATAATAACCACTAGCTTAGAGTCCCTGTCAGTCTTTGACTTCTGACTAAAAAACCACTTTAGTACGGGAATCCTTGACAGAAAAGGAACACCTGATCCCGTCTCACTTTTCTCAGTTTCCTCAAGCCCGCCTAAAATAACCATCTCCTCATTGCGCACACGAATCAGAGACTTAAACTGTCTTGTAGCAACTCCTGGCGGTGCATTCTGGCTGGGCACGGTTGTAAAATTCGAAAACTCAACATCTACCTTTAGTGTTACTTGCTCATCACCTGATACAACCGGATTAATGGTTATAGACAGGTCTGCTTTAACCGGATTCCATTGCCTTGTAACTATGGTTTGTGGATTTAAAGAACCTGTTACATTTTGGGTCTCTATAAGATAATACTGAGTCTGTCCTATCCTCAGAGAAGCCTCATGACCATTTAATGTAGATAACTTGGGAGTAGATCTGATCTTAATGTTTTTTCTATCTTCAAGTGCTTTTAAACTCAAATAAAAATCAGGAGTAACCCTACCCAAATTAACAATGCTATTACCGTTCAATGAATTTAAAATATTATTCAAACTTCCTGCATTAAGAGTATAATTTACACCCGGCAGTAGTGTTCCGCCAGTGGCAACACTATCTGCTTTGCCTGCTGTAATACCTGTAGATACAGTACGTGTTTTATTAACATCCAGTACAATTACCTCAATCATGATAAGAGGAACTGTTCTATCCATTGTTTTAATAAAAGTTTCGAGTTCACTTATGGCAGGCCCCGAACCTGAAACAATAATGCTGTTCAATTCAGGAAATACTTTAATTTCAATATCTTTTCTTATGTCTGCCGGTATATTTTCGGCCAGCACATCAACTGATCTGAATTGCAATTGGATGACTTTGGTTACCCTGAGTCCCTCCATTTTCCTTTCTCCAATAAGATATACATTGTTTTCTTTTGAAAAAGTATAATCCGTGCCTTTAAACAGCATTTTCAGCACGTTGTCAAGACTTAATAGTTTTACGGATAAAGTACAAGTCCCTTTTATTTCAGAAAAAAGAAAGTAGTTTATCTTAAGCTTTTTTGACAGTTCCTTTATGATATCTGAGATTGTGACATTATTAGCTTCAAACGAAATAAGGTACTGTTTAGTTAATGTATCAATATCTGTCTTTATTGGTATTGCTCCCTGATGAAACTGAAGATTTGAAGCCTTATTACTTACAGCTTGATCAGCCGGAAGAACTCTTTTTTCTATTAAAAAAAAATTGTCTTCTGTTTTCATGAGTCTCAAATCATTAGCAAAACACAACTTATCCAAAGCCGCTTCCAAAGAAGCCTTCTGTATAAATCCGCTCACTACCTGCAATGAAAGACCTGGAGAAAGCACAATATTTTTACCGGTTAATCCTGTAATCCTTTTTACAACATTTATCAAAGTATCCTGCTTAAGGTCAAAACTGATTAAATCATTATACGCTGCATATGAGATTCTGGCATTAACCGGTGGGTAACCGTCATTTGTAATTCTGCTTTTGTATTTTACTAACGAAATAATTGTTCCGAAGATTTCTATATCAAGATCATATTGTTTGCACAAATACACTAATATATTTAAGACAGACTCGTTTGAAAAATTGCTTGTAATACGTGCATTAAGATTGGGATCAACATTAATATTTACCTGATTTGCCAATGCAATACTTCGAATAAATTCCTGAATGGGAACTGAAGAAACTGATAGGTCAACTTTCGATTTTAGTCCTGTTTCGCTGGTCTCAGCAATTTGCTGAAGTTGTTTTTCAATTTTTGCTATCCGGTCATTTTCTACCTGAGCATTTACCCGAACAGGGAAAATAAGTAGAAAAAATATTAACATTATCGATGATATAGACAGATGTAAAGTCATGTTACTATGATATTAGTATTGGATAAATCTCAGTCAAACTTGTTTCCCCTTTCGCATAAACCCTATACGCATTATCCTGAAGTGTATTAATTTTCAATGATGAGTAGTACCCGGATATATCCGCTTCTCTTTTTTTGATTAAATCAGCAATAGTGCTATCTACCAATATAAGTTCGTATAATGCCTGTCTTCCTTTGTATCCTGTAAAATTGCAATAGGGACATCCAATAGGGACAAAATGTGTGTTTAGTCTTTTATCGGCAGGCAAAGCGTCATTTGACTCTTTTTCTGTTTCAACTTCTTTCTTGCATTGATGGCATAATAATCTGATCAGCCGCTGTGCCACACTAATGTTAACAGTTTCAGCTATAAGATAAGGTGCAATTCCCATATCAGATAATCTGGTGAATGTACTCCAGGCCGAGTTGGTGTGAATTGTAGAAAGCACAAGATGGCCTGTTAGCGAGGCACGTATGGCCATAGCAGCAGTTTCTTGATCTCTTATTTCTCCTAACATAATGATGTCTGGATCCTGCCTGAGAAATGTCCTCAGACCCGCAGCGAAAGTAAGTCCTATATTTTCTTTTACCTGTACTTGATTTACCCCTTCAAGTGTATACTCAATCGGATCCTCAATTGTAACAATATTCCTTGTGTTATTATTCAGAAGATTAAGTGTTGCATACAATGTAGTAGTTTTTCCAGAACCTGTCGGACCGCTTATTAATACTATCCCGTGAGGCTTTTGAATACCTTTTTTGTATCTGGCAATATCTTCCGTTCCGAAACCCAGCTGATTAATGTCTATATGCGCTGCATTTGTACCAAGAAGTCTGAGTACAATCTTCTCCCCATATAATGTTGGCAATACAGATACCCTTATATCAACTTTGCTTGTTTCATCCTGAAAAATAATACGTCCGTCTTGCGGCAATCTTTTTTCTGCAATATCAAGATTGGACATAATTTTAACCTTATTGACAAGTGCCGGATATTTCTCTTTATCTAAAAGATACCGTTCCAGCATAAGTCCGTCTATTCTGAACCTTATTCTCGCCTTCTCATAATACACCTCAATATGAATGTCACTGCTGTTTAATAACTTTGCCTCAGAGATTAGAAAGGGAAGAAACTTTTCAGAATCCGGTAAAATATTCACCACGTTCTTACTAAGGGTCTCTTCTTCATTCACTCTCGGATAAAACTTTGTTAAAAATTCTTCAACTTTGTTTTTATCAATTTGCTGTATTCCTATCTTACAACCCAATACAAATTCTAACTCATCCTTCTGAATACCGGATAAGCCTTCATTATCTGTATAAAATATCATTTCGTTAGTTCCAACATCCTTGGGAACAATTCTGTAAAACCAGGCCTGCTGAGGAGAAATACTCGAAATATGCTGAGGATTAATGTTCATCTTATCATTAAAAACCCGAATTATAAAAGTACTGAACAGTAAATCCCTTGGAAAGGACCAACACAATCACCACAAAATGGGTCATTGCAAGGTATGCAGCTAGTGGAACAGTTTTGCCATACTTAGATGTAATACGTTGAAAGAATAAATGAGCTGATAACGCTAATGCAAATGCCAGATTCAAGAAAATAACAAAGTTTTGAAAATTGAACGCAAGTGTAAAAATTAAGAGTATAAATATATCACCCCAACCGATAATATTGTCAAAAACAATTTTCTCCTTCTTTACCTTATTGAAATATAACGTGACCACGATTAATTGAATACAAACGAACAGAATATTAAAGAGTACCTGATAATAATCACCACTGGCTGACACCCAATTGAAAAATGTAAAAAAAAGCAGGGTGATGAGCCAAATCAACCTTACTGACCTATGCTTAAAGTCCTCGTAGGCAATAATAAGCAGATTTAGCAGATAGAAAATATACATAGCCTGCATAATTTAATCTTTTGTTGACTCCGTCAAATTCTTATTGTGGTCAATCTGCCAAACGTTATAAACTCCGTCACCATCAAAATCAGTAACTGATGTGGCTGTGGCAATAAAAGAGTTTTGTGTTGCTGTTGAGACTTCAATCTTGTAATTCGCTCTGCCCTGACCGTTTTCGCTTACCATATCCTCTTGAATAAACCCTAGTTCATTAAGGTCGGTAGTATATTTGGAGTGTAGATAAAAATAGCTTTTCTCAAGATTGTGAAGATGCTCTAACTGAAGCTGTGCTTCTGTACTTTTAGTTTTAGAAATTAATGGCATTAAGTTAGGAAGTGCCAGTAGAACCAAAATTCCCACAATAATCAGCACAACCAAAAGCTCGGTTAAGGTAAAGGCTTTAAGTGGTTTAGAAATATTTTTTCTGCAATCAAACGATTTTTTCATAGCAACAATATGTTCTGATTTTCGGTGTAAATCTATAAAATTGTTTAATTTTACGCAATAAATATGAATAATCAACTTTGCAAAGCCCTATTATTTATTTCAATAGTATCCCTATCAGGATGTTCTGTTCAAAAAGATGAGCTGGCTATTATTGAAAACTATCTGAATCAGGTTAACCTGATTATGCCTGACAGTAATGTGATTGTTCGGGCTTCAATACTTCCTAAAAACAACAAGCGGCTCTTAGCTGAAAGTGACCGTTATTACAGTTGGTACAGACAAGGCACCATACATACAACCCAAGGTGGATATGACGGAAATTTACTTGGTGGTGAATATGTTTCCTATTATTATCAAACAAAAAATATAAAAGAAAAGGGCTTCTATTGGAATGGGCTAAAGAACGGAAAATGGGTTGAATGGCACACTAATGGTAATCTAAAATCTACACACATCTGGAAAAAAGGAATATTGAACGGTGAATTCACAACCTACGATACGTCCGGTAAATTAACAAAAAAAGGCACCTACTTACGTTCAAAACTGAATGGTGCGTTACATATTTTTAGCAACGATTCTCTGTTGGAAACTATCACATACAAAAAAGGCTATCCCTTAAAATCTCCATCAAAATGATGAGACGAAAACTTAGGGCTCACACGTTGGTACTAGCTCTTACTATTTCTTTAATTATCACGGCACTGACAGCATCTTTAACTTGGCTGTATAGCATGCAGCTCAAAATGTATGATGAGACTTTAATAAACCTCAAGCTATCAAAAAACATTGATTCCGGGTTCAATCTCGTCATAGCTAATGATCTACAGATGAGAATAGACGACCCTTTTTACGCTACATCACTTTTTGGAGGAACAGATGATAGTGTTCTGTTAAAAAGAAGTACCTGGGGGCTATATGATCTGGTTGCATGTAAGGCTTGGTTCAAAAATCAGTTAATGTATAGAAGTGCGTTGTACGGATATCTTATGAACGAAAAACCCTTTGCTATGTATGCAGCAGATAATGGTGTGATTTTGAACTTGTGCGGTAACAGCAGTTTGATTGGCGACTGTTATTTACCTAAAGCTGACTTAAAAGCAGGCATAATTGATAAAGTGGGCTTCAAAGGTAATAGTCTTATTAAAGGTAGCAAATATTCAAGCACACCTTACTTACCCCCAATTGATAGTCAATTATATGACTTGAACCATTCATACATGCTGATGGCTTTGAATGCAAAAGATGGTTTTACCAATGTTACATCATTGCAAGAGGATAGTTTTGTAAATTCTTTTTTCACCAAACCTTCACTTATTAAAGTTAAAAACAACTCTATACTTTCTCAGGTATCAATTAAAGGTCAGGTTATAGTGATGTGCCCCGGAACACTCCACATTGCTAATAGTGCTTACCTGGAGGATGTATTGATATATGCTGAAAAAATAGTTATAAAATCAGGGTTTAAGGGGAGCCTGCAAGCTTTTGCCACTTCACAAATAATCATTGAACCTAATGTCTACCTGCAATATCCTTCAGCGCTTTATTTATCACCGGTTAATTTAACTTCTGAAAGAAGCAACATACTACTGCAGAAAAACGCTACAGTAGAGGGGCTTATTTTTTGCGATTCACGCGGTGATGAAATGTCTGATGTCTTTATTAATGATTACGCCCGGATGAAAGGGGTTGTGTATGTAAACGGAAGAACAATGATTGATGGCACAATTGAAGGCAGCCTTATATCCAAATTACTTACTGTTAAGGCTTCATCAGGTACATATGATAATTTTATTTTTAATGGTAAAATTAACCGCGATGCGCTTTCTGAACATTTTACTAATAGCCCGTTTGTAAAGCTATCATCTTCAACAGGAATTGTAAAATGGTTGTACTAAAAAAGTGGCTGAAAGCAGGAACAATAATTGAATCTATGGTGGCAATAACTATAGTAACATCTGTTTTGTCATCTGCATTGTATGTAGTTACTGTTCTTATCAACTTGAACAACACTATCGAAAAGATAAAAATCATAACCATTCTTCAGAAATACATACCGGATGAAAACGAAATTACCCCTGTTGAAGATGTAATACATAAAGAAGGGGGGTATAATTTACACATATCTTATACAGCTAACGATGAAACCCCAAATTTGATTTTGGGGCAGATTGAACTTGCTGACAGCAATGGAAAAACTATTACTGTTTTCAAGAAATATATATTAAAGTCACAAATTAAATGACCAATATTACAGGCATATTAAAGCCAGTAAAAGGTTTTACACTGGCAGAAGCTATGGTAGGATTGGTCATCAGCTCAGTAGTGATAACGCTTATTTATTACAGCTTCCAGATTATTACTGTCAACTTCAATCAATACAAGAAAAAACATGAACTGCTCAACTCAGTTCAACAACTTAACCTTCAAATAAACCATTTCTGCAAATGGGCACATACAGTTACATATCACGACAGCGTTATAACATTTACCCGGAACAATGAAAATCGTTTATTGAAGCTTCAAAACGGCACTCTTATATCCGGTGTTAATGACATACATTTTGACACTCTTGAATTGAATAGTGTCAGATTCATGGTTGAAAAAATACCTGAAACCTTTCTGATTAATCATTTCTCACTATCTACAGTAATCAACAATCAATGCATAGAGTTCAACTATTCAAAAAAATACAGCTCGCATGAATTACTGCTGAAACATTAACCAAACTCTTTCACTATGTTAAACCTTAAAATTATCAACGACCTGCTTGGCAAAGACATTTCCATCTCCAGTCCAAAACTAAGTAACAAAAGTCGCCAATTTTTTTATCATGAAATAGGCTTGCTATTGCTGGCAGGTGTTGACCTGAAAAGTGCAATTGAGCTTGTAATATCTGATTACAAGAAAGGGGGGCATGAACAAACTATATGCACTGTTGTGCTGGAAGGCATTATCTCCGGCTATACTTTATCTGAAGCCATGAGCAAAACAGCTGCATTTACACCTTATGAAATCATAAGCGTAAAAATTGGAGAGGAAAGCGGAAGATTAACATACGTTCTGAATAACCTATCTGCTTATTACCAACGAAAAATAAAGCAAAAAAGACAAATAATCAATGCGCTTACCTACCCCGCACTTGTTCTGACAATATCTTTTGGTGCTGTTTACTTTCTGATGAAATTTATTGTACCAATGTTCGGAGGAATTTTCAAACGTTTTGGGGGCGAATTACCGGCTGTTACAAAAGCTATTATTTCCTTTTCAGAGTCAATGTCTGATTGGGCAGCTACTATTTTCATACTCACATTTACACTTAGCGTATTCTTATACTTCAACAGAGAAAAAATATGGTTCAGAAAATTTTCGTCACAAATAATTCTTAAAGTGCCCATTGCAGGCGACATTGTGCGCCAGATATACCTTACCAGATTTTGCCAGGGAATGAGCTTGCTTATAACTGCCAAACTACCGCTTTTAACCTCTATTCAACTTGTAAGACAGATGATTGGTTACTACCCCATTGAAAGTTCACTTGCTGAGACCGAGAAAAACATTATTACCGGAAAAAGTCTGAATAAATGTTTGTATGATTTTAGTATATATCCCCGCAAAATGGTTGCTCTCATTAAGGCCGGTGAAGAGGTTAATCAACTGGAAAAAATATTTGAACAACTTTACAACCAGTACAACAATGAAACAGAACATAAAATCAGTTTAATCAACAGTTTGATGGAGCCTGTGATGATTGTTTTTTTGGGTTTAATAGTAGGGCTCATACTTGTAGGAATGTATTTGCCGTTATTCCAACTAAGTAGTACTATCCATTAAAAATCAAACACGTTGTATTTTTTAAAAAAATTTTTGTGTTTTAAAAAGTTTATTAAGTTTGCAAAACTAACTGTTAATATTTTACACTATGAAAAACCTGATTGCATTAATTGCAGCATGCCTGTTAATTTTCTCCAACCCGCTTTCTTCAGTTGCACAAGTTGTTGGCGGTACAGCCGATAACCAGGCCGCTCCAAAAAATGCACCCGTACATCACGATAAAATAGATGTATCCGGTGGTGTTGACCCATTCACGGGTATATACTCCACGGGGTTTGTTTTAGGAAATGTTAAAACGCCTACCGGACTAAGTTTCTCTTTAACATCGGGCTATAACTCCGTTGTAGTTACCGGAGATAATTCCCCTTCGGTTGAAGGTGTACCTTACGGCAGCGGATGGAATCTGAACATCCCTTTTGTGCGGGTGATGTACTCCTCAGCAACAAAATACTCACCTCAGGATAGAGCACAGATTGAAAGTCCAGCTTCACTTCAACAACAAAATAATCCCGGCCCTACCTTCAATAATGAAGAGCTGAGCGCTGAAGGAGAAGTTTACTGGCACTCCCCTGAACTGAATATCCCCGGGGTAGCAAACGGCAGATTGGTTTATAAATACTACGATGAAGAAGCCGGATCTTTTGTATTTGTATTGCACAAATTCGAAAAATACATTGAGGCACATTTTAGTGCTGCCAACGGATGGAAAGTGGTGTTGCCCAACGGAGACGAATATCATTTTTGGGAGCCCGTATACAACTTTACAGCACCTAACAACCAACGGGCAGAAGACAACTTACTAACTGAGGTAAACGGAACGCTGAACGAGAAAACAATTGGCCGTATTTATCCTAAGTTTTTGCCGGGCACCTGGTACGTAACCAAAATCAACAACCCTCATAACCATGCCAAGCATGAAATTCAGTTTACCTACAAAAGATACGGAGCATTTAATTACTATAAACAAACACACCTGACAATTGACCACTTTTCCCTTGAACAGGATATATTCCTGCAGGGGGTTGCTGCTGTTTATGCCGATCAAAACATGGTGATACCGTTTGAAAAAATTGAGTTAACCTACCAGCGGGATGATGCACTGTACAACGGGCATTCAAATTTTATGACAACAGATACATTCTCTTTTGATGAATTATATAATTGCAAAAACGTTTTTGCTACGGGACCTTATAATAACTTTGCAAAAAGGAGCATCAAAACCCCCACTGCACCGAGTTATAACGATCCAAGAATTAATTTCGACTACTGGAAAAGGTTTCGGAGTGTAAAATTCTTCAATCAGCAGGCGGGGTCAAAAGATATTGTTCCAACCAATCCCTACCTGTTTTCGACACCACCCACCGGAAACAGCCTTTTCAAAGAAACACTCTTATCTGACCCCGGCAACTCTTCACCAAAATTTTTGCACTCGTTTTTTGAATCTCCTAAAATAGGGGCCTATTCCCAACAGAATATGAACACTCCACACGTTGAAATGCATCCCGGAGATATTTACGAAATAAGAACACACATTACCGCACCCCAGGAGAGGTATTCAGATTATGCTACGTTTGATATAAATATTGTTTCAGGCGACCTGAGTGATAATGAACCTGATATTGATGGAACACCCGATGTAGTTCTTTCAGAAAACTTCAATAATGAGAACAACTCAGAAAGCTACAGAACGCAACACACCAGTCAGATAAAAGAAGAAGATTACAATTACCGAAGAGACGAAACCATCTTCACTACCTTTAACAATGCTGTAAAATGGGAGTTTGCAGGCAATACACTTAATACATCAAGTTTCTTTACAATGCCCAATCTGCCTGAGAACTGGCATGGGATTTACCTGCAGATAGGGCCGGGTAATTCTGACAATGATTTCAGCATTGATCTTTGTAATCCGGCCAATTCTATGACCAACAATCCCAATTGTAGCTACAGCACCTTTAGCTATCAAAGCTACCATACCTATTACTCGCAATCATGTTACCCCAGTCTGTTCGATAAAAAACTTTATCTACAAAATTCTAAATTCACCAAAATCCCCATGAATTTTGGTATTGGAATGCCTTGGTATAACCTCTCACACAATAAAATACAGAATGGGCTCATTCCGGTAAATTCCAAAGTGTACAAATCATGGTGGCGAAGTTCCAGCTCTTGCAATAACCAATATCTTGATAACAACAACCGGCCCACATTAACCAGCGACCTTATGCTATCAGGCGTAGATATCATCAGGTACGGCAAAAAACCTTTTATGTTAAAAGAGGTGAAAAAATATGTGTACAATCAAACTGCAACCAGTAACCATAAATTAGAAGCACAGCAGGTTGGTTCTTACACCTTCAAATACGATGTTATTGAGGTTGAAACCTATGACAATATTGCTGGTTGCAATTTACCATCTACCAGCAGAACCGCTTTACCGGATGAGTACAAGAGAATGGTAGTAGTGCTAAAAGAAATAAGGCAGAACAACGCTGCCAACGCACAAAACAATGCTCTCGTAAAATTTGAATACTCCACCTGGGATCACAACAACCATACTCCGGTTCATGTCTCCGGTTTGATTTATACTTACCAGCAGAACGGTACCGGTGTAATAATGACTGCCTTTGAAAATACTATGGGCTTGCGTACTGAGATTGAATACGAAAAAACCGGCCTTTCACCAAAACCATCTAAGGTAATGAACATTGATTACACGCCTGTAAACTATAGGCTAATCGATGTAAATAATTCATGCTTCTTTAACGGTAACAATAATTTGCCTAAAACCTACAAGGGGCCTGTTGAATTAACAAAATTCATTTTCTCTGTTCAAAAACTTACACAAAAGGACCCCGGTGGTGTTGCAAAAGATTTGGTCACTCAATATTCATACACGGGCACTTATGCCTCCGTTTACAACGTTTACCTTCCTCAAACTATCACACTTGATAAAAACCGCAGCGGGTTAAACAACAATATTAATAGAAACTTTATACACCATAAAGGAGCAGCTCTCAATAGCGGGTACCAATATACTACTATAAGCAAACCTTCTGTTTCCGGCTCAGGTAATGTAACTGAAAAGTACGAACACTATGTTGAAACACCCAACAGCAATAACGCAACTGTAAGTAACCTTTTTGGAAAAATAAAAAAACTGGAAGTGTTCGATGAAAGTAACAACAAGGTGTCGGAGAAACGTTTTCAATACAAAGTTATTGAGGCGTATGAAAACGGAGCTTTCCGACTTAACCGCCCCTACAGTCTTAATCCGCAAACTCAGTTGATGCACCGGAAATCTGATTATGAGGATTACATTGACCCGACTTGCTCTAGCTATACTAATCTGAACAGAGCCACGTTGTGCGCGCATAATCAAAGCTACACTCCTGCAACAAGTCCCATTCTTTCCAATGACAACAGTTTAAGGTACTGGACAATAGGAAAAATGAGGATTCGTATGTCTGACTCTTATTATGCAAATGCAAACAAAGCTGATCCACTGGATATTTTGCTTGCTCCTGAACTGTTTGATAATGATGATAACCAAAAGCTTTACCTGAGCAGCCTCTTTATTGCATTAACCAAAACGGAGGAGGATATGATTGACCCGGTAACGCAGAAAACCGTTACAACCGTTACGGAATTCAGTTACTACGATGCCGATAAAAAGGGGAACACCACCTGCGAAGGTTTCAGGTACATTTTGGATGTGCCCCCAGGTATTGACTTAAAATTATATTATGAACCTTCGTGGGAGCTTTACTCCACTAAAAAATATTCTTTACAGGGGGGCACAGCCTTCAGCATGAATGAGCAGTTCTATTATTTTGATATGGTAAACCGTTATAACCCCTTTAAACTGGAAGAGGATGGGGTTATAGTAAACTCCCTGAGGGGGGTTCCGGATTATTGCGAAAACGGTATAGAGGGCTTGCTTTTCTCAAGGGTTGCCCGAAACAGAATGCTGCCCATGGAAACACGGGTAACTTCAGGTAAAGATGTAACGGAAAATGATAACACCTTGCACCGCCAATCAACCTACTACCTCTACGGCAAAGTTCCTCTTGAGGAATGTTCCAGAGTGAATCCATTTTGGCAGATAAATGATATCAAAACTTTGCTTTCCCCACCACCGGGCGGAGGTGGAGGCGGAGGTGGAGGAAGCACTCCTTGCTCTACCTGCACTGCCCGTAATGATATCAACAGCCTTATTCTGATGCCGGGAAAACCTGCATTTTATAAACCCGGTGTACCCTTTAACAAGAAAAAATTTGAACAATCTATGGGGGAAGCCTTTGGTGAAACCACCATGCAAAGAGGGTTATTCTTACGCAAATCACTTGAATACATTAAATCTCATGTTGAAGAACTATCTACTGAACCGGGTGTGTTTATGCCCCTGTCAGATTATCTGGAACAAATTGACCTTACTGATATTGTGGGCAGGGTTGCACCTGTGAATTCCTCTGATGAACTCAACTTTCAGGCTTACGTGTTTTTGTCGTCAGGATTACGGGCGGTAAGCTCTTTTCTTAACAGCCAGAATACCACTGTACCCCTTGAGGCTCCTTACACCGTGCCATCTACTTCTATTACCCTGTTTACCATTGTGAATGACAGCCTGCATTTTACAGCTGATTCACTTGAAAAAATTATGGACGAGTATGGTGATTTTTATCCAGACGCCATAGAACCAAGAGAAAGAATAGGGACAGAATATACTTCCCTCTACAAAGATAACTACGCCATTCGCTTAAATAGGGTCCATGTGCAGGTGGATGAAGTGATAAAACCGGAGATGTTTGAAAAATTTGAAATAGCCCCTAATGCAAACCCTGCCCCAATTGCTGCCAACACCTATTTTGCCAAATCACCTATTCTCCATTTTAACATCTTTACCGGTACTTATGATTCTCAACCAAATATTAAAATAGGATTTGAAGAGGTTTTTCCGTTTGAGGAGATAAAACTCAAACACATTACTTCGTGGGACAAGTTTGGCAGGGAAAAAACCAGCACCGATGTAAACGGCCTGCAAACCCAAACAGAGTCAGAAAACTACCAGATTACCCGTTACTTCGACCATCATCCCATAAATTTACCGCAGGTAGTGAAAGATTACCTTGAGTACAAACGCTTCGATATTGTCAACCTTAAAAACCTGCTGCAACCACTGGCTACACAAACGGGCAATGCCGCCCCTTACTTCAGAACTGAATATACGTATTATGATAACCTTGACCTCAAGACTTCTAAAGACGTAAACAACAACAGCCTCTCTGAATTTGAATACGATGCCTTTCACCGCATTAACAAAACCAAGTTGAACGGAGAAGTGATTTCAACAGCTACCTACAACAACTGGAACATTACAGATGCAGCCAATTCAGGCATTACCTACCAACAGAGGCAACAACGCAATTATGTTCAAACACATACTTACCTAACCCCCAATCAAAGCTCAGCCCTCATTACACGTGAATACACCGATTTATTTGGCAAAAGCCTTTACACGGCCAGTCAGACCCAAACCGGTGCCACTACCTACGGGTCGGATGTTTTCCAAAGTGGCTACGTGCATTATGACCTGTGGGGGCGGGCAGTAAGAAGCTACAAACCAACAGTAATTACAGGGGCCAGCACCTCAAGCCTGTCGCTTGGTTTGCCTGCCGATTTTCAAAATGCTACTGAACCTACTAGTGCGGATAAAATAGAGCACCTCTATGAAAATACTCCAGCATCAAGAGTGTTGAAGCAAGCCGATTTTGGAGAAAACATCACTACATCAACCCACACCTCGCAATTCGAATATACCGTAATTGATAAAAATGCACTGGTTACCGAATTGGGTTTAAGCACTGCTGAACGGGATGAATTAATGCCTGCTTTCGCTTCGGCTACCTATTATTTCCTGCGGCAAAAAAACACCGACCAGGATGGGAAACAATACTTCACCTATGCCAATGTGCTGGGGCAGAAAGTGGCCGAAAAAGCCTTTGTTACCCAAAATACCACACCCGTTGTCACTCTGTTTTATTACAATCACCAGGGCAAAATAAGCAAGGTTATAAATCCTGAAAAACAAGCGACCACCTACAAGTACAACCTGATGGGATGGCTCACTGAAAAAATAAGTGTTGATGCCGGCCGCGTAAGATACATGTACAACAAGGCCGGGCAGGTGGTACTTGAACAGGATGCCAACGCCTTTGCCGGTAACGGTACACCCGCTCAAATGTATTACAGAGCCTATACGTATGACATTTACGGACGACAAACCCATCAGTACCGTATTAACCACTCTACCTCCTGCTTAAATTTCTCTCACCTGCCCGATGCCGACAGGGATAAAATGCTCCCGTTTGTTTTTCAGGATTTCAACATCAGCCTGCTGTATAACAACCCTGCTACATCAGCTGATGAACTTTATGAATGCACCAATACTTTTTCCAGCAACGATAGCTACAATTGGACCGGGCATACCGTTAAAAAAACAGAGTACGTTGACCCCAATAATCCATTCATAACCTACCACACAGTGGTTCCGTTTGATTTTCTCAATACCACTACCACGGTAAGTGAAAAGGCAGCCATTTATGACAGCTATACCTTCAATACCGCATCCCCCGCCTGGGACCACAGCCAGGCCACTGGTACGGCCCTGCAAAAACTCTCGGGCAGGGTGGCCAAAACCATTAGCTACAACAACAACGGCCTGCCGGTGGAGTATAAATTTTATTCTTACCTGAATGATGGTAAACTCGACTTTGAACTCACCCAGTTTTACAGCAAAGGCATTGCAGGAACTGCCGCTATAACCCGCGGCAATGTTTACAAAGTTAATTATACTTATAACCTGCAGGGGCTGGTTACAGGCAAAACCCTTTGGGTACAACTGGCCGGTAACGGCAATTACCTTAACCACAGCAACACGCTGGCACAGCTCAAACATTTTATATACGAGTACGATCCGCTTAGCAGGCTTTCAGTGGTTAAAGTAAAACGAAACACAGCCGATACCTATGCTAAAGTGCTTGCTGAATACACCTATGACAAGGCTTCAGGCAAACTTACCGGTGAAAGCCACAAAGCTTACCAGAATGAAAATGACGCCCTGTGCAACCCGCAGGTGTATAACGTAAACTACGGCTATGACAACCGCGACAGGCTCACTTATAAACATGGCGATTATTTTGATTGGGACTTGTATTACGATGGCAACCAACCTGCCTCCAACCTGCTGCCATACAACTCCATGCCGGGCAATGTAAGTAACAATTACTCGGGTAACATCAATGCAACCGTGGGCAAGTACAAAACCAACTCAACCACACTATTTCACAACCCCACCCAACAATATACGTTTGACAATGTTACCGCCTGTGCCTACACCTATGACCACCTTAACCGCTTAACCGGTGTAGATGCCACCGTGGGCGACCACATGGATTATTTAACCGCACAGCATAGCCCGGGCACCCCGCCTGCCGGTGATGTAACCAACGCAGCACTGCTGGCTGATGAAACATTTACCTATGATAAAATAGGCAACACCTCGCAACTCACGCGCAATACCTATGCCCTGCCGGGCAGCACTGTACCAGCACCCGTAAACTGGACCTACCATTATGCCACCGGCAACAACCGCCTGAGCAACCTTAACTCGCCCGCTGTACGCTCGTTTAGTTATGACCCTAACGGTAACCTGCTTTCAGACATTACCAGCAGCACCGCACAGCGGGATTTGCTGGACTTTGTGTACGGCCGCGATAACCTCATTTTTTATATACGAGATAACGGCAACAGCATACACAACAATGAGTACCTGTACAACTACAAAAACCAGCGGGTATACAAGCAATACCTGCTTAATTTTGAGACTCCAAACGGGCTATACCAGTACACCCTCATAGACGAAAGCGGGCAGGCCCTGCTGCTGGTAAAACTTGTTTTAGACAACACCGATAATTTGGGGGCAGTAACAGCCCAAACTTTGGATGAACTGTACCTGAACGGAACAGAGCTGATTGCCCGTGAAAAATACACCAACAGCACTGAGGCGCTGTTGCCCGTGCGTACCTATTTTGTTTACGACCACCTGGGCAATACACGCGTAACCTACACCCCGCAAATTGGAGAAAACTGTACCCTGAGCAAGTGCAGCCTCGAAAACGTACTCGATTATTATGCTTACGGCAAACTGCTGCGCTTTTATATGAAAGACCAGCCTGAGCGCTACCAAAGTACCCACCATGAGCGCGACCAGCAAACCGGTTATGACTACCGCTGGGCCCGCTTTAGTGACCCTGATATTGGCAGGTTTTTGAGCGTGGATCCGATGGCACACGGCAGACCTGAAATGACACCTTACCATTTTGTAAGTAACAACCCTATCAACAGAATAGACCCAGACGGACGTTGGGACGATTGGGTTCAGGGTGCAGATGGCAATGTTAGATGGGATAAGGATGCTAATTCACAGGCTACAACCAAGGCTAAAGAAACGTACTTAGGAAAGACATTAACATTCAATTTCACTAGTTATATAGATGAAAAATTGTGGGATGGTCCGTTATTAAACATTCCTACTGGAGATAAGCTAATATCAAAAATTACACTCACAGGAAATGAAAATAGTAGTGGTGAATTGACAAGTATAACTGGAAGAATGTGGACTAAGCCTGGAATAACTCCAGTAGGTACAGCTAGGGATTATTATCCAGGGGAGGGTGGTAGTAATAATGTATTTAGTTTGAAAGGAACATCAAAAGGAATTAGTATGAATTTTGAACAACACGGTAGTGTTTCTCCTATAGAGGAATTTGGATTAAATATAATGGGATATAAAATTGTAGACGTAGCACAAAGGTTAAATATTAACTATACAAGCAGTACAGGTGCCCTTTCTATAGCTTCCTATACAAATGTTTTTCCTTCAGCAAGTATTAAAATGAATGGTATGAGCATAATGCAATATAATCAGCCGTCATTTAAAGCAACACATACGGCACCCATAAAAGGTTGGACAAGTCCAAGTCCTTATAAAGACAATTTAGGACCACGCCCTATAATGGATTTTTCATATTATCCATCAGTATTTTATAAACGATAGAAGTATGTTTAAAGTTAGCTTTTTAAATAGTGTTTGTTATTTGTTTGTCAAGTATGCTCTATTCTTTTTTGTTCTTGCGTTTATCGGAAACAGATTTAATAATGCAGTTACAAATAATGCTGAAACTTCAATGGAGATGATGAAATTATCATTAGTTTATGTTTTGTATATCCTAGTTTATATATTTTTTTTAGTTCTTTTATCCAGTGTCCCATTGTACTTCATTCTAAAAATAGAAAACAGAATAAATTTTGTGCTTTCAACGATTTCCTTTTTTGTTATTGAATATTTTGCATATACTTTTCTGTTTTCTCCCTCTGATAAAGTAATAGGGCTTTACAATTTGATTATAGGAATAGTAGTTTTTATTTTATTTTATTACAAATCAATCATTCAACTTTTTAGATTATAACAAAAGCCAACTACATAGGTGGTGGTGGAGTTAAAACAGCTTATCCATTAATTATTCCTTAAATGATACTAATATGATTTTAAGAAAAGAAATAATAGAGCAGTTGAGTAAGGAGTTATCATTGCCCTATAAAGGTATTGAGCAGGATTGGGATATTGAATTAGCAGACAATAAAAGGGTTGATGAATTTATTTCTTATTATAATGAAAATGATTTGTCAGATGAATTGAAATATGCCACAATGTCCATTATACTTGCTTCTTATGATGATTTTCTTAATGACAAAGAATTAGATAGAGATTATAAATGGAATGAGATTAAAGAAATATTGAAATCAGAAAAAGAAGTTTTTAGTAATTTGATAGAGTATTGGGCTGTTGATTCCGAAATAGAGAATGTATTTAGAATTACACCCTTGATAAGGGAAGCAAAAGCAACCGATTAATTGGCCTTTTGCTTCCCCCCGCTGGCGCGAGCTTACAGCTCGTGCCAATATTCATTCTACCCACACACACTAGCCCTCATTTGCAAGGAGGACTTTTTCTTTGCGTTTGCTCTCCCCTCATACAGCACTGTGCCTATATTATTTTCTATCAACCCTCTTGATAAATTTAATGCAGCTTCTTAACTTTGGTGTTTAAATACATAAACCATGAAATACATTTACTTACTCATCTGTTTGCATCTTTCAGTATTTGCATCAGCACAATTCAAACGTATCAATTTAGAAGGTGGCCGTATGACGGGCTTAATTCTGAACCGCGATAAAATGATTACAGCTTCTTACGGCAGCGGTATATTTACCAGCGATACTGCCAATATTGACTGGCAGGCCTCTAATACAGGTTTACAAAGCCGCAATATCAACAGCTTAAGCGTATACAAAGACACCCTGTACGTGGCTGCCGATACTATTGTTTACCGCAGCACGGATAACGGAAAGACTTGGACGGAGTTGTTCCGTAACTCAGGTCTCACCTACCTTTTTCAGTTTTTAAAAACAACCACGGCCATGTACGTTCTTAATCCTGATACCATCAAATGCTCCACTGATAACGGAGCTACCTGGAGCATATCCCTCAAAACATCTGGCAGCCTTATCAGATTGCCTGTCTGCAACACAGAAGATACATTATTTTTAGCGATAAACAAATCGCTGTTGTTTAAACCCAGCCCCACAGCAGTTACGGGACTAATTTCTGCAGCCAACTACTCCGTTCTTCATAACACCAAGGTAAATAATCACCACATTTTATTCCGTGATAATGCCATCCTGCACTATAACTTGGGCAAAACTGATACTACAATAATAACTACTTCAAATCCCGGATATACTCCTTACCAACTCTTCTCTACCAACGGTAAGGTTTATGCTATCTTGCAACAAATAAATAACAATAAAATACGTATTCTGCAATCTGCAGATACCGGAGCAACATGGTCATACCATTCCACCATCAGTTCTTGTAAAAATACAAAGGGCATGGTATTAGTAAACAACAAGCTGTATGCCGCAAACGACTATAGAGGTGTATATACAACAAACGTAACAGATACAGTATGGACTAAGGCAAACAAGAACTTAAACGGCTACCCTGTAATGTCTTTAGCAGTATCTGACAATGCCATGGCTGTAGCCACTACGGGTGAAGAAATTATGTACCTTGCACCTGATTTTAAACAGTGGAAAATAGCTTATCCCAGTGCATTCTTTTACAACCACAAGAAGATTTATTTAATCCATGATTCCCTTTACAATGTAACAACCAGTTTTATCAGGAGATGGGACAACACACGTAACGAATGGGAAACAATTGCCGGAGACGGTTATATTACTGCCTCCTGCCTGTACAAGGTGTTGGAGTTTTATTTTCTCCCGGTGTGTAAGTCTAATGGTTACGGTAGAACACTGGATGTAACAACCGGGGAATACGATGAGCGCTTTGAGAAAAAACCTGAAGGAAAATATGTTACCGATATGACAGAAGGCGATTGGGAACTATATGGCACTTTGAATGGCGGAGGGATTATATTGCTTGGCCCATCATCATTAAGTGCTCTAACAATAGTTAACACTCCCCCGATAAAAAAAATTGTGTTTGCCGGAGGTTATTTGTTTGGCATTCCTGCTTTGGATACCGGCACTTTTATGCGTGTACCTACAACTTTTGACAGCACTACACAAGTAGACTACCTTACTTCCAACCTGCCTGAACAAGGTTGGGTTGATGTATATATTGATGACAATGAAACCATTTTTCTGCTTAACAAAAACGGAAAAATATACTACTCTGTCAATCAGGGAACGGACTGGACGATTGCAAATACAAGTGGTTTGCCCGCTGATGAATATACCTCACTAAATAAAAGAAACGACACATTGTTTATAGGTACAAAAAGTAATTACATTCTGTACAACACTGTGTCAAGCGTTTTGAGCGATAAAAAAATAAAACCAAAGCAATTTAATGTAAACATTTTCCCTAACCCGTTTAGCAATGAATTCAGGGTAACCTGTGATAAACCTTTTGATTCCTTAAGTGTTCTTGATATGTACGGCAAAGAAGTATATTCCACTACAGTACCATCAACAGAACTTAGCATTAACCTGAGTGCCTCTCCAAAAGGAATATATTTTGTAAAAATTATTAGTGACAATAACATGGTAAAAACGATTAAACTCATTCGTGAGTAATAAAGACGGGACACTAAGAAATCTATTTGCTCTCATACTTTAATAGTTAGAAAACATTTGTATAGAACAAAAATAAAAAGCACACCGAATTTGGTGTGCTTTTTATTTTTTGGTCGCTAAGAAGCTTCTTTGAAAGTTACATAGAAGTCAGGAAGGTTGACACCCCCCCTGACAATTTTCCCTTTACTATCAGTTATTAGAACTGACTATTTTCTCTACTATACTTCAATTGCTAGAACTGACAACAAACTCCTTTCTACATTCAATCTGATCGTCTGGTCAAATAAGCCTGAACTTACACTATTTAGTGCGAAGTAGTGGAAACCCTAAAAAAATTTAGGGTTTTCACTACGCACATTTAGGGTTTTCCCTATTGCTTACACCCTGCTTTACGGAGTAGCTTTACTTAAAATTTAAAGTCATTGTTTATGAGACTGGTTAAAGCTCTCCAAAAAAGGTTGAAAAACGAAGAACGTATTCTGGTTGAAACTTACTTTCAACAGGTATGGATTGACTTTGATGCCTTCGAAACAAACCCGCCCAAAAAACGAACTTCCAAAAACACCTCTAAAAAACCTAAACTACGTTAATATGAAACTTTCCCAAATTACACTACTCATTTGCCTGCTACCGGCTATGGCGGGTGCACAGAATCAGATGGATTCGGTAAGCCAAACTGTTATTGCAGAACCTGTCCAAACTCCTGTGGTAACATCTGTAAAAAACATACGGGCAGATGCAGCCAATGACATCCGCTTGGGTGATGTAATAGAGGTAAGCGTGCAACATCTCAATGTGCTGATAAGGCAACACAGCAATGATACTGCCCGCATACAGCTGTTTCTTAACAATGTACCCATGAGCAGTATTAAGGCCTTTCAGGCCGATACCGTTGCCGGCAAACTGGTTTTTAAAATTACCCGCGGAAACGGGAGCAACCCCTGGAATGTATTTTATCAATCTCCTTTTCATCCTACCCTGCTTGCTGAAAGTGTAAGCATAGGTTACCCTTCTTCGGGAGCTATCGCTACTCAGGTTGATAGTAAAAGTGACATCCACATCATCCTTATCAGAAGCAGCTACCTAGTGCTGGCTCTGTTTTTAATGGCTCTACTTATTGTGCTTTGGCTGTTCGGTGTAAAAAGAGGCATGCTCAAAGATGACAGTCTGTTGCCCGATATTCAGCAACGTCCCTACAGCTTAGGTCGAACTCAACTTGCTTTCTGGTCAGTAATTGTAGCCTTGTCTTATATATTTATCGCATTGGTTACGGGTGAGCTGGCCCCGCTATCTACCTCTACTTTGGTGTTGTTGGGTGTAAGCGGAGTAACGACTGCTGCTAGTACTTTAATTGACAACAACGACAAACTCAACAATAAAAACCGCCACCAGGATGGCGAAAAATCAGCGGGACTACTCACCGATTTGTTATCAGATAACAACGGCATTTCCATTCATCGTTTTCAAATGCTGGTTTTCAATATCATATTAGGAGTGTTCTTCATAAAGCAGGTGGTAACTCAACTCAATATGCCTGATTTTGATAACAACATGCTGTTGCTGCTGGGTATAAGTAACGGCACCTATGCGGGCATCAAGATGTTTGAAAACAACAACACTCCACCCCCTGCAACCCCACCGTCAGCGCCTGTAAATAATCCATCCTGATGAGTTATTTAAAAGATCTGTTGCATCAACAAGCTACCCGACCGCTTATTGAAAGTGCAGGTAAAAAAGCTTCTTATATTCAACTCATCGGCTTCGCACTCATTTTTTCCGGTGTGCTATATCTGTTTGCCAAAGTAGCCATTCCGGGCAGGTGGTTTATTGTTCCGCTTGACGGTACAAAGGCCGCACTTATTTTCTTCATTATTATGCTGGGTTGCTCATTGGCTTTTCCGGATTTGTTGTGCGACAAACGCAAAGAATTAAGCACCATGCGCATTGTGGTTTTTATGATGGTAAATGTTATTTGCCTGCTACTTATCAAAACAGGTTGGGAAAGCAAGAACCTCACCGATGTAGGCTTAAACGGCTATTGGGTAAGCATTGTAGCTTTTGTGTTTGGCGGAAAGGCTGCACAAAGTTACTTCGAACAAAAGATGAGTATACCACAAAAACAGGAACAAGCACTTACTATGGATTATGATGAATTGCTGCAAATGGCCATTGACCAACATATTGATGCTATAAGAAAAATAAAGGGGTACACCGATATGCACATTGGTTTATCCAGTAACCCCAATACTCCTGAATCTACCTGCATCATCATCAATACCTCCCTGAATAACCGAAACGATTTTCCTTCAAAGCTCAGTGTGAAACTGGCCTCGGGAGAAACATATCAGGTAAACACTGAAGTAGTAACCGGTAGCGGAGTAGCCAAGATAAATGCCGGAAGTGGTGACGGAGTGTGCAACCAAAATACAACGATGATGAACGGAACCATTTGTTGTGCAGTAGTGCCAACCCGAAATCCTGATGCAATAAGTTACCTCACGTGCAGCCATGTACTAAGTGGTGGTGATCTACTTGATAAAGGCGGGGAAATAACAACAGATCGTGATACCGTACTTTCACCCACCTACAACTTTGCCCCGATAGGCAACTGGAGTTACGGCACACTTAACAACAACTTTGACGTTGCCCTGGTTGATAGCTCAGGCTATCAGATTCCTACCTCAAGCGGGTTGCAGCAACCCGTTAACTATTTGCCTGCACACATTGGCAAAAAAGTTTTCATCAAAGGTAACCTTACTCAATGCGAAGCTTACATCATTGGTAAAAGTAACGAGCCGGTGCCTTTCCAATACAACAATACTATACACACGCTCAACAACCTTATTAAACTATCGCGTTACCCTTACAACCATATAGGACTTACTGTTGGCGGAGACTCCGGAGCGATGGTTTATTTCACTGATAGCAATGTGGCGCTGGGTATGGTTATCGGATCAAATGAACAGTACACGTTTGTAAGTCCGCTGGCCGATATATTGACAACACTTGAGGCAAGTATTTATTAATTGCATGTATATGAAAAAATTAATCCTACTCTGCAATGTACTTCTGCTGCTTGTTGGAAGTATATATGCACAAACCGGCTTTGTGTATAATGATGCCACTGAAATACGAAATGCCATTACTGCGAAGGACTCTGCTCTAATAAGAAAAATAGTATCGTATTATTTTCAAAATTCCGCGGGACAGTTTGACACGAAAAGTTTTGACAAAAGTAACAGCCGTCACCAGTTTTTGCTCCGGTACATCACATCCGGAACGGGGCCCTCAGTTATGGCTTCTCCTCAAAGCGGATTTACCTCTCCATCACCCGCTATGGCTATTGACGCGATTGGTACATTTATCGCCAACCGTTTTAAACAGGAAATAAACATTGCCTTCCTAACCAAGTTCAAAAACGACCTCAACAACATTCCTCTTCTGGGTTGCTTACTACCTCAAAGTAAAATGGTACTGCAACAAAGCGACCCGTACAACTACACTAATTTTATGGAGGCCTTACGCGAAGCTTTTGAAAATGATTTGAAACAACTACCCAATGGAATAAGTAATGCCGTAAAAAAAGGTGAACTAAAATTTAATGACTCCAATGAGAAATTTCTGTTTCTGATACTACTCAACTACTCCCAAAATGTGTTAGCCAATCCGGGATCACCGCTCAGCTCTTTTGGCACAATGGCCAATGACGTTTACCTTGACAGTATAAGCGATAAAAATACTAGACAAACTGTTGAGGGTATTATCTACACAGTAAATGCTCTGCGTGTAAATGACAACAAACGAGCATTTATCGGGCTAAATGAGCTGAACGAATTAAGAAAAGATACCCTGCTCCAACAAGCTTATCTCGCACTTCTTGAACAACAAAATAAAAGCCTTAGTATAAGTGTAAACGTTGATGAGGTAATTAATAAATTATTCATAGCCTCCAATATGGTTAGTTCCATCAATGCACAAATTGCTCCCATTGTGAATGCCTCCAATATGGGTCAACTTAAAACCGAACAGGTAGTGAAATACTATCAAACATCTGTCAACATCTTAACCCAATTATTGAATTTTGGCAGAAACGAATTGAACATTTCCTACAGTGCAAAAGTTGACAGCATTTGGAGCGATTTACAACAACTCAGTAACATCAGTAGCCATCTGCTCAACAAGCAATATTCATTGGCCGCCATTAACAGCCTTGTGTTGTTGGAAAATAATGTTGCCCCTGCAACCTTACAACCCATCAGAACGTATCTGGTGTTTGCCACCAACATGCTAAAGGCTGAAAGTAGCGATGACATGGTACAAGCGCTGGAAAATGCTGCGCTACCTGTGGGCAGTTATCGTGTTAAACGTAACAGTACTTTTAACGTCAGTGTAAACGCTTTCGGTGGCACTTTCTATGGACACAACTTTAATACAGATACCGCTTTATTTGGTTTCAGTGCACCCGTGGGTATATATGCCGGATGGGGAAATATGGTATGCAAAGCAACGAATCAATACAAGGGCCGTGGAAAATCTATAGGACTGTTTTTCCCCTTGATTGATGTAGGAGCAGTAACTTCTTTTCGCCTGGCCGGTGGAACAGCCGAACTGGCAGATGTAAGCTGGGCCAATGTTTTTGCACCCGGTGCGTACCTTAGTTTAGGACTAGGTCGCTGCCCCGTTTCGATTAATATAGGCGGACAAATGGGCCCTGAACTGAGCAGTGTTTCCGCAACAGGTACTCCTGTATTTTATAACAAAGACTGGTTTTGGCGAGCCGGTGTATTAATTGATATTCCCGTGTTCGACTTTTATACACAGCAGCACCGCCACAAAACACCCTGTAAAAAAACCAAATAAATGAAAAAAATACTGTCTATTGATGGTGGTGGTATACGTGGAATTGTGCCCGGCACCATACTGAGCATACTGGAAGAAAAACTGCAAAAAAAGAGTAATAACCCGCAAGCGCGATTATCTGATTTTTTTGATTTTATGGCGGGCACCAGCACCGGAGGAATACTCACCTGTTTGTACCTTACGCCTGATAAAAATAATAAGGCACGCTTCTCTGCTCAGGAAGCTGTTGACCTGTACATAAAAAACGGAGGTAATATTTTTGATATACCTACGTGGAAAAAACTGGAATCCATGGGCGGACTAACAGATGAGCGTTATGATGTGATGGTGCTTGAAAAACTATTGCGCAGTTATTTCGGCTCACTCAAATTAAGTGAACTTATCAAACCCTGTCTGATATCTTCCTATGATATAAAAAACCGGAGGGCACATTTTTTCACACAGGCTGATGCGCTGCAACGCGGTGCTGCTTATGATTACTACGTAAAAGATGTTTGCCGTGCTACTTCTGCTGCACCAACTTATTTTGAAGCGGCCTACATAAAATCACTTTCCAAGGTTTCCTATCCGTTAATTGATGGTGGTGTAGTAGTTAATAACCCTGCTATGTGCGCCTACTCTGAAGTACGTAATGCCAAAGGTGAAAACAAAGAAGATAAGATTACTGCGGCTGATATGTTTATTCTTTCACTGGGTACCGGTAGCGAACAAAAGTCATACGAATACAGTAAAGCCAAAAACTGGGGCATGGTAAGCTGGCTCACTCCGCTGTTGGATATCATGATGTCGGGCAGCAGTGAGGTGACTGATTTTTACCTGAAAAAAATATTTGATGCTGTAAGCCGCCCGCATCAATATGCCCGCATTTCACCAACCAAAATGTACAATGCAGATACCAACATGGCAGATGCCACACCTGAAAACTTAGCGGCATTAGTTGAATTAGGTACCTTGTGTGCACAGGAAAATGAAGATGAACTGGAACGCATTGCCACCTTGCTGGTAGAGGATAAAGCAGATAAAGTAGTGTTTGAAAATTGAATGCCTCCAATTTAAAGCATAACCTTACTGAATACCTTAAAGCTCCATAAGCATAACTACACCGGCAAAGAGTATCACTATTAGTCCGATAGTAAAAAATATATCTGCCAAACGAAACAAATGCCTGTGGTTATTTTTCCGCATGGAACAATAAGCAAAGAATGCTGATAGCAAAAAAACAAATGTGGCTAAACACAAACACTCGTCCATGCGTGATAGTGCTCGCTTATCCGTTATCTGAAACAGCGACACCACAGTTAAGCAAACACCTATAAGGCCCAAAGACCCGTTAAAAACATTACTATTTACATCAGCAGAATTGTCGGGTTTTATTTCTTCCATCATATTATTTAACTGCCGCTAATTGCTTTAACACTTCTAAGTCACCATTCAAAATATCGTGGTCCACATTACCTACAGCTCCTTCTATTTTACCCCGCTCTGTTCTTTGCCAAATGAGCCAACCTTTTTTTGTCCAGGCAAAAGGAATTTTAGGCTTTGCCACACCATACTCAGCAATCCACAGGTGATAATTACTAAAATCAGCATGCCGTAAATATTCGTCACCAAAAGGATGATTGGTATATATAATGGGACGTATGCCTGCTTTTTGCTCCACTGTTTGTAGCCAGATTAAAACATCCTTCATCAGCTTTTCTTTATCTGTAGTGTTAGTCACACTTCCTTGTTCTATATCTAAAACAGGTGGCAACTGGCCTGCCTTTAGAGGCAACAGGTGTTGAAGAAAATGCTCTGCCTGTTTTACCGGATCATCTGCTGCCATGTAAAAATGATAGGCCCCATTATACATTGCTGAAGCCTCAGCTCCTTCCCTGTTGTGTTGAAAATTAGGGTCGGTACTGTTTACGCCCTGGGTAGCTTTGTAATACGTAAACTGTATGCCGGCTTGCTTTATTTCTTCCCAGTTAATTTTTTGCTGAAAATGTGAAACGTCAATACCCAAAACGGCTTGATTGTTTGCAGATGGAGCGGATGTTGCTGCTGTTTGTTGCTGACTATCAACCGGAGTGCTAACAACACCTGAACTGTCTGTTGTTCCGGGATTTTTTTCTCCCTTACTCATATCATGGCACGCATGAATAATCAAGAGTAAGATTACAACTGCTGGTAAAGTAAATTTTTTCATATCGTATGGTGTTAAATCTGACTTGTATATTATTATTTTCCTCTATGTCTATTCCCACTCCCGCTCATCTGTAAAATCCTCAGGTAAATACGTGAAGTACTGAGCCAGTCGGGGATGTTTTCCTTTGTTGGGTGTGGCTGCATGCGGAAGTGCCTGTTGCCATATTATAAAGTCTGCTGCTTTTCCGGGTATCACTTCAGCTTTAAGTTTCGATGCAGCCATGGCTCGAATATCTGTTGAAGAAGGAAATTGAGAAATCCAGTAGTCTATTTCAAGATGAAAGCCGGGCACACAACTAAATGCGCCTCCGTTAGGTTCCACATCATTTACATACATCATTCCCTGCAATACATAAGGGATAGGGCATTGTATACTGGTGTCCCAATGCAAAGCACTTCCCCTGAATTTGTAATTCTCAGTCTCTGGCGGATTAAAGCTGCACTTATCCACTAACGGAAAAATGCGGTTGGTTCCATACAGTTGCCTGAAAATGTTCCTGATTTTATCCGATTGACGCAAGGCGTTCAAAGAGGGATGATGCGCCAAAGTAAGCATAAGTCCCTTAATACCGGAATGTGGCTTGTACCAGCTTTCTGAGTCAGCAAGTGATGCTCCGAGAAAATCCCAAATGGCTTTTTCCACTTGTTTACATTCATCTGCTGAAACAGCTTCCGGAATTTTTATAAAACCGTTTTTCTCCCAAAACTGCATTTGCTCTGAACTGAGAACGGGTTGAAAGGGCAGGTTCATTTTTTGTTCATGCAGCACAAGTAGCTCCTCTAAATAATTACTGTTTATGTCCTTCCCTGTTTGTTCACTTAACCAGACGACAAAGTCCTCAAACGAACACCGATGGGAATAAAGAAACACCAGAACCAACTCCATACTTAAACCCAGCAAACTAATTACTCTGCGCGAAGAAGCATATTCCTCTTTCAGCGATTTCCTTAATCCGCTGTAAGCATTTTCCCAAAGCCTATACAATATTGCATAGCACTCACCCTCTTTCGCAGTTGCCCCGTTATTCATGTTGATGATTAGCAAAGCAATTTATATCCGCATTTTAGCTTTAGTAGAGTGATATCACTTCTTTTTGCTTAGGGAAAACCCTAAAAATAATTAGGGTTTTCCCTAAGCATTTTTAGGGTTTATTCTACAAACATTGACTCCGCTCCTTTATATTTTTGTCAAACAATTCAGGCTAGTATTTAAAAAATAAGATACCGCTATGAAGAAAAATTCTGTATGCAACACCGTGGTCGAGTATACACGGTAAAAACGGGTGTCTTAAACAAGGTACCCGTTTTTTTTAGAAAAGGAATTTATGCAAACACACATTGACCAAATACTGGCTTTTCTTCATGAGGTAGGCATACCCTGCAATTTTACTTCTTTGCCACACTCTACTTTTTTACCCGGTATTGACATAGTAAACGGCACATTACAAATTGATCTTGATCAACTTCAACATCCCGGAGATATTTTACATGAAGCGGGACACATTGCTGTGGCTGAACCAGCCGACAGAGTCCAATTGTGTGGCAATGTCTCCAAGGATAAATCAGAAAGCACAGCTATGGGGGAAGAAATGATGGCCATTGCCTGGAGTTATGCTGCTCTGGTTAAACTTGGCCTGCCTCCTGAAGTAGTGTTTCATCCTCAAGGATACAAAGGGCACTCAGACTGGTACATAGAAAATTATACCGGAGGGAATTACATCGGGCTACCCTTAATGCAATGGGCAGGCTTTTGTGCCAACCCGAAAGACAATACAGAACACCGTTACCCCAACATGCTGCGTTGGCTTAGGCTTTAAAAATTACTCTATAATAAGGTAGCCCTTTTTTATGGCAAAGGTTACTAAACCCACCACGTTTTTAGAGCCTGTTTTTGACAACAATTTGTTTCGGTAATTTTCTACCGTTTTCACACTCATGTTCAACTTATCACTTATTTCTTTGTTGGTTTGCTCGGCACAAATCAATTTAAGTATATCCACCTCAGCCGGAGCAAGTGCTGCCAGCGGTGTAGTAACCTGCTCATCAGTCTTGTTCAACTGATGAAAGAGTTTCTCATATAAAATATTAGATAACCGGCCCTTGAAATGGTAGTCTCCTTCATGTACTTTATTTATAGCATATACAATCTCTTCAGGCTCCGCATCTTTAAGCAAATACCCTTTTGCACCCGCTTCAAACATATTAGAAATATAAATTTCCTGATCAAATACTGAAAGGCCAATCACTCTGGCCTGCGGATGAGTTTGTATCAGATGACGTGTGGTTGTAATGCCATCCATACCGGCCATCTTTATATCCATTAACACTACATCAGGTAAAATAGCAGAAAATTGATCCAGCAAATCCTGTCCGTTATTCACTTCCAGCACTACCTCAAAGTTTTTAACCGGTTGTAAAACAGATTTAACTCCTTGTCTGAATATTTTGTGGTCATCCACAATAGCAATCCTGATTTTGTTCATATACTAAGTTTAGTTTAGTTCTTTAGCAGTAGTAATAATAAATTTCAGCCCCTTACCGGGTTCATTCTCCCATACACAGGTTCCTTTTATCATTTTCACACGGCTCTCCATATTTCTTATACCCAAACCTGCACGCGTTTTCATAGATTCAAAATAATCAGCATCCAACCCCTTCCCGTTATCCGCATAGGTAAAAACAACGCTGCTATTATCTTCCTGTAAAGTTATGTCTACTTCTGTGGCATGCGCATATTTTATGGTGTTACTCAAAAGCTCCTGAGTAATGCGGTAAAGTGCCAGTTCCTTCTCCTTTCCAAGGTGCCTTTTCTTTATCTCTGACTTTACGTTTACTTTTAAACCTTCTGTGTCAATCTGCTTACCTAATTGTTCCAAGGCATCGTGCAAACCAAAATCAGATAAAATGCCGGGTAAAAGTTTGTGCGATATACTTCTTACCTCATGGATAGATTGAGCCGTAATTTCCTGCAACATTTCCAGCTTAGGACTTAGTTGCTCATCACCTTGTACCAACTTTTTTACCGTTGATACATTCATTTTTATAGCTGCCAGCATTTGCCCTACACTATCGTGCAATTCGCGGGCAAAGTATTCTCTTTCCTTCTCTTCAGTTTGAATAATAGCCGTAATCAATTCTTGTTGTCTTTCCAGTTCTAGCTGAACAAGGGATAGTCTATACCGGGCATTTCTACGCTGGTACATAAAAACAAAAATCAGAAAAAAAACCAGTACCAAAAACATGAGTACGGTGCCTCCTAAAACAATTAATACGATGACTTCGTCTTTACTAAGCATAAAAAAGCATAGGTATAAATACAGTTTGTTATAATATTCACTACCGATTGTATGACCCAAGGGTAAAAGGGAAGTACATTTTTAAGAGCTGTTAATTCATTTGCAGAAAAAATGAAGAAATTAACAACATAATAAAACATAGTGGCAAAAATGATAAGAAAGTTCATGCTGTTAAAATTAACTTCATCTGCCTGCAAGTATTTTTGCATATAAATGAGGCACCAAAACGAAAACCATAGACTTTGAATGAACAATTGCAATGTGTCAATTATTTTAAGGTCATTTAGAATTAAGACATAATATAAATGCCACAAAAGAAAGGCGAATATTCCAATATAGGCAAAGCTTTTTAATCCTGTAGAGAAATCTCCCAATTTTACAATAAAGTACGTAAGAATAGAGAAATTTGTGGCATGAAAAAAATGAAATACAAACATGTTGTTTATGCCTTTACTTGAAAAGTAGTACGCAAATGCCTCTGTAACAACTGTAAAAATTAAGAAGCCACCATAAAGCCTGTATGGATGCTTTAATAACTTAAAATTTTTACACAGAGCAATGGCTGGTAAAATGGAAGAAAAAACTGAACAGGCAATTATAATTTTTGACAAACTTACTACGAATTGAGTGCGTTTGAAGAACTACAAAACTCAGGGCACCTGGTACCATGATCGGCCACAATTCCACCTACTATCATATCATTCTCATTGGCATCTGCTCCTACAAATACCAGTTCAAAATCTGATGCACCCGCAGCACCTTTACCAAAATAGACCCGGATGCCCATACATCCTTCCTGTGCTAAAATGGCGTTCAGAATGTCTTTCCCCATAAAGATGGCTTGAACTGAACCGGGATATTCCAGGCGATAATTGGCTGTGTAATCAGCTGCTGTGGTAATGTCAATTGCACTACCTTCTGTTCCGTTAAATGGCATAATTAGATTTGTTTAATTTATGAAGCAAAGCTAAGGAGTAGGGTAAACATTTAAATGAAAAAATGTTTACCCTTTAAATATTTAGGGAAAACATTTGAAAGAATTAGGGAAAACCCTATCAACATTTAGGGAAAACCCTATGGCTACTTTAATAGAGTACATGTAGTTTGCCAACTGCAAATGGAAAACAAAACTTTAGAATTCATTCAACTCACGCAGTTATTGAGTGCCCAGCAATTATCAGAAATTGATTTGTTGCTCGCCCAAGCAGAGTACATTGATGGTAAACAAACTGCGAGTATGGCCGCAAAAGAGGCAAAAAATAATCTTCAGGTAAACCTGCAGCAACAAAATATTTTACAACCCTTACAATACATTCTGTTACAGGCATTCAATCAATCGGAGTTGTTTCAGCAAGCTGTTTTACCAAAAAACATTTACGCTCCCTTGTTCAGTGCTTATGAGCCCGGCATGCACTACGGCTGGCATGTAGATAGTCCGGTTATGGGTTATCCTCCTGTTCGTACTGATGTAGCCATGACCATTTTTCTCGAACACCCTGAAGCTTATAAAGGAGGAGAACTGGAGATACAGGGACCAACCGGAACAACATTGTTTAAACTGGCCAAAGGTGATGCTATTTGTTACCCTTGCCAATACGTCCATCAGGTGCGAGAGGTAACCAAAGGCAAACGCAAAGTGGCGGTGACATGGATTCAAAGTATGGTCAAAGAATCTGACCAACGCAATATGCTCAGCCAACTTAAAAAAATTTACCACAGCTTATACAGCAAAGATCCTAAAAGTACTGAAGCCAATGAGTTGCTGCAAACCTACAGCAACCTCCTGCGCATGTGGGCCGAAATTTAATCCTGAGTTATATGCCGGATATTTTCAGATTTCCTTTTACCTTTAATGTAGAGCAAACAAAGCAACAACTCTTGGATTTGTCTGATGCTGCATGGATAGCTCATTACAACAAGAAAGATTATGCGGGTGACTGGAATGTGTTGGCTCTTCGTTCAGGCTGGGGACATCCGGATAATATATACTCCGTGCCCATGCCTGTTGATAAATATGAAGATACTCCTTTAATGGAAGTTTTTCCTGATGTAAAGGATATACTCAACCACTTGGCCTGCGATAAAACTTCCGTACGTTTTATGCGGCTTTGTGCAGGTGCAGAAATAAAAGAACACTGTGATGATGAACTGGATATAACTAAATGCAAAGAAGCACGTTTACATATACCAGTACAAACACATGAACAAGTGGAGTTTTATCTGAACAGTAATCGGGTATTTATGAAAGAAGGAGAATGCTGGTACCTCAATTTTAATCTGTCTCATCGGGTAAAAAACTCAGGCGCTATTGACCGCATTCATTTAGTTATTGATTGCGTAGTGAACGATTGGCTTTTGCAGCAAATGAATTTACCTTCTCGACATGCTGCTGAATGAGGGGTTCCCCGTTAGTCCTGTTTTAAACGGAGATAAAATAACCGTTTCCATAAAACAACTTTCTGCTGATGTTTTTAAGTATGCTTTCTTTGACGAAGGTGTGTCGGGAAATACTATTCAGTTATTGCAGGAGTATGTCGATATTGACGATATTGAACTACCCGCAGTAAATAATAAACCTGATGTTTTAATATTCCACATTTCCCATTGCGGTAGTAGTTTACTGGGGCAACTGCTCAAAATAAAAAATAACTTCCGTGTAATAGGTGAGCCGGAGGTCATCAATACGATTTTACTTCAACAGGTATTAACAGAAAATACACCCGATGCATTGTGTATACAACGATTATACAATGCAACTTACCTGATGTTAAATGCACAGCGTTCAGAGCCGGGACTAAGCGCTGTAAAACTAAGTTCGTGGAATATTTTTTATGCCCCTCTTCTAAAAACTGCATTTCCTGAAAGTCAATTCATCTATGTACATCGCCATCCGCTGGAAGTGCTTTCTTCGTTATTGCGGCATCCCAATGGTTTTGCCGGCTGGCACTTGCATACCGCACCCGTTCTTGCTGCACATTTTCTTTCCTGCGGCAGAGACGAAGTAAAACAAATGAGTGAACCTGATTACCTCGCCCGTATGTTATGCAAACACATGCAACATGCCTTACACGACCTGCCTGCTGAAACAATATACCTGTGTTATCCTGATTGGGTAAATGATTTTCCTCTCCATTTATCCTCTGTAACAACATTCTCTGAGGAAGAAAACGAACAAATTAAACAACTACTAAAAAAGAATGCTAAAGTACCCGATCAACTATTTAAGTACACTCCACACGATAAGGTAGCTCACTTGTTGCAACCGGAAATTTTAAATGAGTTGCTTCACCTGCATAAAAAGTTAATGCAAAAAATGACGGGATACAAAAAAGCATAACATTTTAGTAACAAGGAAAACCCTATAAAAATTTAGGGTTTTCCCTATGCAGATTTAGGGTTTTCCCTATTGTTTGAGCAATACACCACTTCTACTTTTACAAAACTAAACCCTACTTAAATTTTATCATGACAACACAATCCTCTCCCGACTTAACCTTTACTAATGCTGACACACAAACTATGATTAACTTCATTGTGTCAGTTGGCATTCCGGTGCGTAAAACAAAATTACCTGAAGGTTTACCAATACCCGGCATTAATGTTGAAAACGGAGTTCTGCTTGTAGACGAATACAACCTGTTGTATCCGGGTGATTTATTGTATCAGGCAGGGCGCATTGCCATTCTGCCCGAAAATGAACGTAGTCAATACATGGGCAAGGATGATCCGAATAAAGATAAAGAAGCCACAGAAGGTATGGTGGCCATGTGCTGGTCATGGGCAGCATTAACTCACCTGCAACTATCACCCGAAGTAGTTTTTCATAACAACGGATACAAAGGGCAATCTGTTCAAATAATTCAAGGTTATCAAAGTGGTGCATATATGGGCTTACCCATGCTTCAGTTTTACGATATGGCTTATGAACCTCAACAAGCCAGCTTAAGAGAGCTAAAGCCTTTTCCTTTTATGTACAAATGGCTTAACAATTAACTTTTATCAAATAAATTTCTCAACCTAAAAAATTAAATCTATGGAAGGAATGATTGGCGAAATCCGCATGTTTGCGGGCAACTTCGCACCAAAAACGTGGGCCTTTTGCTCCGGGCAAATTGTAAATATTGCCAGCAACACAGCCCTTTTCAGTATTCTGGGAACTACCTATGGTGGTAACGGCACAACTACTTTTGCTCTGCCCGACCTTCGAGGCCGAATGGCTGTAGGTACAGGAACCGGTCCCGGACTATCGCCCATTGCTCTTGGAGCAAAATCAGGAGTAGAAACCATAACCCTTACAACAAACAATTTGCCACCACACACACATGCTGGCATGGGAACCGTGAATGGCAACTGGGGTATGACGGCCGCTGAAGAGGCTTCTACTAATGTGCCAAGCGGCAATGTACCTGCATCAGGTCAGAAAATGTGGGGTACAGATAATGCAGTCAATATGGGTACTGCACCTGTTTCGGGCAGCATCACGGCAACCATTGCAAACAGTGGTGCAGGATTCCCTTTCTCAGTTATGGGCCCCTATTTAGCTGTTTATTATATTATCTGTCAGAATGGACTTTTCCCCAGCAGAAACTAAACCTTTAATCAATTTAACAACTTAAATTTAATACATATTTTATGGAAGGATATATAGCAGAAATGAGGTATTTCGCCTCCAATTTCGCCCCACGCAACTGGGCCTTATGTGCCGGACAATTGATGTCCATTGCAAGTAACCAAGCACTTTTCAGCCTGCTGGGTACCACCTATGGCGGTGATGGTAGAACAACTTTTGCATTACCCGATGCCCGCGGCAGGTTCATTGTTAGCCCAGGCCAGAGTCCAGGTACCAGCAATTATTCACTTGGCCAAAAGAGCGGTTCTCCAACTATTACTCTTACTATGCAAAACTTACCGTCACACACACATACCGTGGTAAGTTCATCTGTAACCGGCAACATTACGCCTAAAGCATCTGAAGAGGTTATAACTGATAGTGCAAATGCTGCAACCCCTGCTACGGCTGATGGGTTCACTCCTTACACCGCAGGACAGACCACTGATCAATCACTTGCAGCATTTCCTATCACGAATATAACCAACAACATTACCACGGGTACTGCAGGAAATTCTCAGCTGCTTCCTATCTCAAGTCCATTTCTTGGGTTGAATGTGATTATATGTCAGTATGGAATTTTCCCATCAAGAAACTGATTCATTTTTAAAATTAATTTTAACACTTTAAACAAAAAAATATGGAAGGATATATGTCAGAAATAAGGCTCTTTGGAGGCACGTTTGCTCCCCGGGGCTATATGCTTTGCCAGGGTCAGACTCTAAGCATTGCAGAATACACAGCCATGTTTGCCTTGGTTGGCACCATATATGGCGGTGATGGTCAATCTACTTTTAATCTTCCCGACTTGCGTGGTCGAACTCCTGTAGGTACAGGAGCCGGACCTGGAATATGGACAATTGACGAGGGAGATGTGGGGGGAACTGAAAGCATTACCCTTACTTCAGCTACCATGCCTGTTCACAACCATGTTGTTGTGATTAACTCCATTACAGCCAGTGCAGCCCCTAAGGCATTAAGTACTGCGGGGGGCGGAGACTCTCCAAACCAGCAATACTTTTCTTCGTTTACAGATGGATATAACACCCCTGCTAATGCAACTCAGAATATGACAACCCAAGCCGTGTCGGCAACCGCACAAATTACCTTGAGCGGAACAGGAGGTGGTACACCTTTCGCCAACCGTTCACCTTATCTTGGTATCAATTTCATCATTTGTGTAGAAGGAATATTCCCAAGCAGAAATTAAACAAAAAAAATCAGCCTGTAAAGTCACTGAATGTAGTAACAATACGAAAAGTGATTTTACAGGTTGATAATATAGTAACGCTCCATGAAAGTTGCAGTTTTGTGTAACAGCCGTTTAGGCATACCTGCCATCCAGCAGTTAATATCCATGAGGTTAATTACGGCTTGCGCCACACCTAACCTTGTGCATGAAGAAAATGATGAAATTGCCTGGATATGCCAACAAACAAGCACCCCTCATCGTACTTTTAGTAAAATACAGGTGAAGCAAGAAATGGAACAATGGCTGCAAACCTATACGCCCGATGTAGTATTGGTACTTACATTCCCCTATCGAATTCCTGAAAACTTGCTACACAAGCCCAAATACGGCTTTATCAATTTTCATTTCGGAATGTTACCAACCTACCGCGGTGCAGATGCCATCTTTTGGCAGTTAAAAAATCGCGAAAGTATGGGAGCCATCAGCATACATCAAATGACTGCAGAGTTGGACAAAGGTCCGTTGTATGCCATACAACAAGTACCCATACAAGCACATGACACTTATGGTTCACATAGCAACGCATTAGCCTTTGCCGGGGTAGGTGCTGCCACCAGTACATTGTCCATATTAGAACAAAATACAAAGCCTGTTTTTCAAAATGAACTGGAGGCAAAATATTATAAGCGACCAACTCTTGATGATGTAACTATTGATTGGACAGAAAAAGCTGATGACATACTCGCACTGATAAACGCCTGCAATCCGTGGAACAAAGGTGCACTTTGCACGATTGACGGATATCCGCTTAAAATTATACGTGCTGATAAAGGAAGCCTGCCGGTGAATGGCGCAACCGGTGAAATAATTCAACTTAATAGCGATAAAGGATTTGAAGTAGCGTGTGGCAAAAATGAATCAATTGTTATACATGTATGCTATTTCAACAATGAGTTTATAACACTCGATAAACTTGTCCATTCGGGCCTGCGCGCAGGACTTCGATTCGATAACCGGAGAAAAAAAATATCTCTTAACTGAATAAAATTTATATTTGAATACTAAAGTGCATAACATCTCATGAAAAAAAATATTCTCTGCGCAAGAAAAAATCTACTTCTTTTTGCGCTGTTTTTACTCACCTCAGTTTCTCTATCAGCTCAAACTACACTTGCTTTGGGCGACATTGCTTTCACAGGGTATAACTGTGACAACTTAGCCAACTCAGATGAGTTTACTTTTGTTGTCCTTAAAAGTACGGGGATAAATAGCGGTACCACCATTTATTTTACCGACCGGGGCTGGAAAGGCGGCAGTTGTGGTACCGATAATTTTTGCACCGCAACTGACTATTCTACATGCTTTGGCACTGAAAACGGCAGCCATTTTGTTTGGACATCCGGAAGTTTCTTATCTTACGGTACACATGTAAAAATAAGCGCAGGGACTCCTACCCCATGTTCTACTTGTTTTACCTGTTCAAATGGCTCAGCGTCTGGCACCTATTTAAACCTGCTAAACACCGGAGACCAGATATTTGCCACGCAAAATGGAGCATCAACCACCACCATTTCGAATGGTGGGTCAGGTACTATGCTTGCCGCCATTCAGGCTAATGTGGAAACTACAGCCAACTGCAACTTCAGTACAGCCAACTGGGACGATTGCACCTCTGCCCCTTGCACCGATGTGTGTGGCAGTTCCAACAACAGCAACAAACCCGCCTGCCTTACTACAGGCACCAACTGTCTTATCTTGTACAACACAGCTACTACACTGGAAGTAGATAATGGCGTGTATAATTGCACCAGTTCCAACAGCGGTACAAGTGGTGCTGCCATAACTGCTATGCGCACCGCTATAAATAACATCGCTAACTGGACTTTAAACGATGCCGCAGTTGTTACTATTCCACCTGCAGGTTGTAGCCCTTTGCCTGTAACCTGGGTTCATTTTATTGCTCAACTTAATAACAATGGTGGAGTATTGGAATGGAGCACCTCTTCTGAACGCAACAGCAGTCATTTTGAAATTGAGCGCAGTTTTGATGGTATAGAATGGAAAAATGTTGGTATAGTAAACGGGGCAGGTAACAAATACAGTACAAGCAATTATTTCTATGAAGACTTTTTTAATACCACTGATATAAAATTTGTGTATTACCGCATACGTCAGGTTGATTTTGACGGTCGGTATGAATACACTCCTATGCGTGTAGCCGGAAAGCCGGAACAGACAACCGGATATACTGCTTTTGCATTTAACGGCAACCCGCTTACTGAGGCTACTTACCTCAAAACATTTCTTCCACAACAAGGAGATGCACATATTGAAATAAGCGATACCCGAGGCAACATACTCTTCAGCAAAACATTTCAATATAATGGAGGTCACAACCGCTTTATGTTCAACAATGAAGTACCTGAGATTATGAAGAAAGCAGGCGTTTATTTTGTAAAAGCATCCATTGAAGGAGAAGAGCGGATATTTAAACTGGTGGTGCAATAGCATCAGACAATTTTCACAACACATCATTACAAAACCAACGTTAAATAGCGGTGGTTTTGTTTTTTGAGCTAAACAACGTTTCTTTATTTCATGAAATCGAACTCAATAGCACTGTATTGGTAGGTTTATGGCCTTTATAACTCCATGTATTTTTAGAATTCCCTTTAAATGTGCTCACCTTTAAAAGTCTTCTGAGCAAAAAGGCGCAAGCATAATGGTATGTCGCAAGTATTTTCAGAACCGTCTGCCGGGGCAACCGTATCGGCCTCTTCCGCTTAGTGTTTTACTGAGCGTGATATTAACAAAATAGTAGTTATCGTTGTTTTTGGGGTTACCTCTGGCACTGCCTGCAGGAAAACGCTCACTGTTTACTTCCACTGAACGATCTGACAATACCAAGGCCTCATATCCGCCCTGACTAAATGCCGTTGCTGAATCAATAAACTGACCGCTTACATCATCCAGGTAATCTGTAAATGTTTTTCTGAAACCGAACTCCACACCCAAAGTTACAAAAGGAGCAATGTTATATTTTATTCCAACACCAATAGGTATGGCAAACTGCGTTAGACTGTAGTTTTTACTCTGTTCGGTAGGTATAAATTGCAGCGATTGTTTATCCCCATTCAATCTGGCTTTTGGATTGTACCAAAAAAAAGCTACCCCGGAAAAAATATACGGTGTTCCCCTGTTTATCAACCCATGCCTGAATCGCGATGCACCGGAATAGTACCTGTTAAAGTTGTACTCCAATAGTGCGCTCCCTTCAATGAGCGGGGAGAAAAAACTGAGATTCCGTCTTTTACGCGCAGGGTCACTTGAAATATGGTCTGCTCCCCTAAGTCTTCCATAGTTTAATGACAGTCGGGCGGAGAGTTTATTACGCCAATTTCGTCTGAAAAAAACTCCCGCCATGGGTCCGGTTTCATAAAAGGTATAGAGTTGCTCTGTTAAATCGCCCTGATATACACTCACTCCGGCAGCGAATCCGATTTCACTGTCGGGAGCTCTTTGAGCATAGGCTTCAGAAAGAGACATGCACATAAAGAAAAATAGCAGTATGCGTATCATAAGGTTAGGTACGTAAAGCTAAGCTATTTGGATTTAATACGCAAATAAGGTTTATGGGCTGTGGAACAGAGTTCATGTACGGGAGAACTCAGCCCGGTACTACGATTTATTCTATCTCCACGTCATCCCGCCCGGCTGTCTTTTTGGATAATTCACCCTGTTCAAAAAACAGTTCCCATTCCAGCACATATTTACCCGCGGTATCCGGTGTTCTTAAAAGTACCTGCTGGTTAATACTCTTCTTAACATCACTCTGCAAAGGAGTTATTCTGCTCCACTCTTCTGATAAGGTGTTTCCGTTGGCATCCAACCAACGGTACGAAATGTACATACCATCCGTTTTTGTTCCTGAATAAAGAAGCCTGTCAGTAGAATGATTATCTATTTTTATATAAGGCAACAACTCCCTTTTTCTTTTCAACTTTTTGTACTCGCTGTGCAATTGAATTTTTATCTGCGCAAAAAAGCTATCCGGCAAATGTGCCTGCAAGGTGTCGGTATTTGCCCTGCGAAGACCTGTTTTATGCATAGGAAAATAAAACGTATCCAACTCACTGTGATCTTTCAGCCAACCATCTGGAGAATTGAAATAATTACTCCCGTCAATTTTATCATAAAAATCATCCGGCAAAATCTCTTTCACAAAAACCTGACGCGGATCTTGCGGATGACGCATAGCCGAGAGCAATATAGACTCTTGCGTTTGTATCCAACAATGCCCTATTAAACGCGGACTGATATCCCGGTAATAATAATTCGCTTTTCGGTAAATAAACTTTGAGTGTGGAAACTGATACGCATTCTCAATGGCCATTTCCATTTGATCAAAGCGCTTGCTCACCAACCTGCCATACTGCAGCAACATAAATGTTTGTACTACAAGAATGACGGTCAATATTCCCAAATGTTTAAAGGAAGACAAATCAAGCACATAATATACAAAAGCAAATGCCACGGTAATGGGTATGGGCAAAAGGTAGCGCTCATAAGGCTCAAAACTATCGGGGTAGAGAAACCCTACTTTAAAATTAACAAAGGCCCAATATCCCAAACAAAAAAACAGTAACAAGGCCGCGTGTAAATATTGTTTCTTTCTGAAAAAATGCCAAACGGTTATAGCTATTAATGTAAATAAGGAGATGTATGCTAAGCCTGCATCTTTATAGTATGCCGGTTTCAGAAATTTTTCACGAAACTCTGCCAGCGTAGTGCTTTGCTGCTGGGCCTGCATGGGGCTGCGGTCATAATTATCCAACAACAGGTACCTGATTCCTTCCAGCACCAATAGTAAAAAAAACAGAACAATAAACGGCAGAGTGTATTCTTTACGCACTATCCTGTCAAATATGTAGAGTGCCGGAAAAAGCAACATGTGAAGAGGGTGCGAAAAAATTACACCACTCATCAGAAGCGCGGCTATGATATACTGCTTAGCACGCCAGTGAACTGTGCGGTGAACAAAACTGAAAAACATAAAAACAAAAGGTACAGCCAAGGTGAGTTCTGAAACAGGATTGAAATAATTGTAGCGTATACCAATGAGGTAAACCAGCAATACACCTATAGCTGCTTTCACATCTTTAAAAATAAAAAGTAAAGCGGCTACACACAGGGCATACCACAGCCATTCACCCACAGAAAAACCTATGATAATATCCTTGAGTGGTAAGTGAGCATAACTCATCAATAATGGAATGTACTCTATTACTAAAACGGTGGGGCGGTTATGTGCCGTTATAAACTCATGGCCATTCACTATCCAGAATAAAAGCGCTGATGAGTCACCGTAAATCCGTTCTCTCCAAAAAACACAGGCAAATAACAGCAACATGGAAAGTGTTGCACAAATCCAATAGTAGGCAGATTTAAATTTCATTTACGTTAAGCTACTCTTTGTTAAATATACGACTGTCGCTGGCGTTTTCCGACCGTAATATAAGAACGTAATTACCTTTAGCCAGTTGTTTAACCGGCAAATCAAATGAAGTACTTTCAAACGGAGCCTGCAACAATAACCGGCCGTTTAAATCATAAATAAGTGCGCGAAGGTTGTTGCCACTCATCTGATGTTTTATGTGCAACTGATCTTTACACGGATTAGGATAAAATTGCATCGTTACCAACTCTTTGGTTTTCTTTACCGAAGTAATGTTCCATTTATTATTGAGCCGTGCATTGAACATACCTGCCCCGAATGTGGCAACAGCAATACGATTGTCCGTTTCCCGGTAATCCATCATCGTAACAATATTGCTGCCTATCAATGACGGAGATTGTTTAATCCAGGTGGTATTCATTCCCACAACGGAATCCGCAGCATAGAGTCCTGTGCTTGTTCCCAGGAAATATAATTTTTGCCCGTTCACTCGTGCTATGGTCATCCACCTGCACGAAGGGCCGTTTCCTGTACCGTTTGCATTTTGCTCCAGGTTACCTGAAACCGGGACCCAAGTAGCACCACCGTCTGTTGTTTCAAAAACACTGAGCACAGAGTAGTTGGTAAACACGGCATACAATTTATTCGCATTATCCGGGTCAACGGTAATACAATTAATATATCCTCCGGGGAAATTACTTCCGTTGATGTTGGAAGGTACCGGATCTCCGGATTGAGCATTGTTGATTTTAAACAACTGCCCTTTGCTTGTTCCGTAATACAAAGTACCCGTTGAGTTTTTTGCACTGGTAATGGCCGTAATGGCTTCTGTAGAATCCGCCAATTGGGTGTTACTTAACTTCTGCCAGTTGAGTAACGTACGGTTGGTATCTAATGCCGTACTCAACGGAATAGCCGACACATCACTGTTGCGCCATACCGCTCTTCCTGTGGGGTGATACAAAATATTCCAGTTGTTGGCATCAGGTGTATACGGATTGATAAATTCATAATCATCACGCAAAATACCGGCTGGGTCAAGGCGGGCTGATTGTATACGTTTTCCAGTGTTATCCAACTTCATTCTGAAAACTCTGCCTTGTTGTGCCGCCATGTAATATTCCTGTGCATTGGCTCCTACAAAACAATATCCGCCATCGTAGGTAAGTGAAAGTTCCCAGTTGTTAAGCACATTGTTCACCCCTGAATACAATGTTCCGTTATCCTGCAATCCGCCAATAATAACATCATTGGTACTTTGCCTGTCAATAGCTACAGAATAGAATTGCGTAGTAAGGTACCCTCTGTTCAAAGATTGCCAAACCAGTGGTTGTGCCAAGCAATTTTCGGTACGCGATATACCTCCGTCATGAACAGAAATCATGCGGTTAGGTGAAGAGGGATAAAATATCACCCCGTGTTGGTCGGGATGTTGATTGGGGTATACCTGAAAATCGGGCCGCTTGGTATTTACTGCATACCCACCTACCCAAGATGTTTTGGTTGAAGTGGAAAATCCGTCAGCTGAGCGAAACAAACCTGTACCGCCCACAAAAACCACATTGGTATCTTTGGGATGTACCTGCACATCCAGGCAATATCCTCGTTGTGAAATAAAATCACCGAAGTCGCCACCTAAGGCAGGCATGTTGGCACTTCTGTCGCTCCATATCGCTCCGGCTCCTGTACCATCACCACTCAGGTAAGTGTATTTCCACAAAGCATTCCACTCTTCTCTGCCTTGAAAGTCGACCGTAAGCTTACCGAAGTTATATGCATGCGCCAAAAAGAAAACCTGGTTCTCATCTGAGGGAGAAATACCAATAACAATTCTTCCAGATGACCCCGCCACAAAACCTGCGGGAGTTATGTTCACCCAAGTAACACCATTGTTGGATGAACGCCAAATACCGGCCTGTCCGCCTCCGCCAGATAAGGTAGCATACACTATTCCGCTGGGGGTTACGGCCACATCTGTCCATACGCTGCTGGAAATTCCTCCTCCGCCTCTGCGTTTATTCCAGTTTGCTCCACCGTTTAAACTTCGGTACACACCATCATAAGCTGCAAGATATATTACATCAGCCGTGTCAATGGATTTGTTTATTGCCACCCGATGAATAAAATCAAAGTTATTGTCAAATGTTTGCGGAGTACCCGATGATGTGGAGGAGAGAACCGTCCACGTAATACCGTTGTCTGTTGATTTAAGTAATCCGTTACCTAAATAATTTGCGCCTGGTACATATCCTCCGTAGTATTCTCCGGTGGAGGCGTACCAGATATTGTTTTTACCTGCACGAGGGTCTTGCACAAGTGAGGTGATATTACAAATAGCTGTAGAAGTAACCAGTGTCCATGAACCTCCGTTGTCAGTACTTCTCCAAATACCTCCGGTGGCTGCTCCGGCCAGTATAATATTTTCGGCAGTACGGTCAATGCCTATGGCACGTGTTCGGCCTCCTATATTCCACGGACCTCTGGACGACCAGAAACCATCCTCTACAGCATTGGTTTTGTACTTTTCATCAGCAACCGGAAGTGTGCCGCTATAAGCCAACTCTTTCTGCCGTATCCCGTCAGGAATAAGTCCTGTAGCGGGATCTGCCAACATTTTCATTAACCATTTTTCACGTAATGGCGGTTGGCTGTCCATGCCGTAAATATCATCTGATACAGGTGCCCTTTTTTTCTGAAAAAGCAAGAAAGCACCAACTACAGCTACTGCAAAAACGAAGATGTATTTTATTTTATGCATAAGCAAAGTTCATCTTTTTTCTGAGTTTTTCTTTGTTTTCATCGGGAAGTAGTACCTTTATAATATGGCACGTCAATTTTTTGATGCTGAAGTATATGATATACTGGATGCATCACCCTCGGTAAAACGATTTTTTTTTCGCGTACCCTCAGTGGAATCTTTTGATTTCAAACCCGGGCAATTTGTGATGCTGGAATTGCCTATACCGGCCAAAGTAAACACCCGAAGTTACTCCATTGCTTCAGCACCTGATGGAAGCAATACCTTCGAACTCATTATTGTAATTAATGAAAACGGATTGGGCACGCCTTACCTGTTTAATGAAGTAAAAAAAGGTAGTGTGATAAAATGTGCAGGACCTTTGGGTAAATTCACTTTGCCTGCAACGCTTGACCACGATATACTTATGGTAGCCACCGGAACGGGCATTGCTCCTTTCCGCTCCATGCTGCATTACATCAAACAACACAATATTCCACGCAAAAATGTGTACCTGATTTACGGCAACCGTTTTGAAAAAGACATATTGTACAAAGACGAATTACAACACATGTGCGACAAGGAAGAACATTGCTTTTATTTTCATCCGGTACTTTCCAGAGAAGATGGTTGGCAAGGAGCCAAAGGATATGTTCATCCGATTTACGAAGAAATTCTTGCCGACCACCGACCGGCTTACATATTACTGTGCGGGTGGAGCAGCATGGTAAGAGAAGCGCGCGACAGATTATATGCTATGGGCTATACCAAAGAGCAAGTACATTTCGAACTTTATGATTAATATTTTAAACAGAACTAATTTTTAAACAACTTATCAGCAAGCACTTATAAAATGTTTTCAGTTTTGGTCCCTATTTTGCAAACCTTGGCCAAAGCCCTATTTTTAAACCTCTAAAATTTAACCTAATGAAAAAACACATTACTATTCTTTTCGCGATTATAGGTATGCTCAGCAATACACTTTTCGCGGCAACAAAAACATCTACAGGAAGCGGAAACTGGACTACGGGAGGTAGTTGGACTCCCAGCGGTTCTCCGGCTGCGGGCGATGTAATTAATATTGAAACCGGACACACCATCACTGTTTCCAGCGTTGTAAATATCTCCTCAGGAGCAGCAGTAACAATCAACATCAGAGGTACGCTTACGTTCTCGGGTGGAGGTAGCAAACTTAGACTCGCTACCGGCTCAGTTATCAACTTACTTTCCGGAGGCAACATTACTACCTCTGGCGGAGGAGGCGGTGGCAGCCAAACTATTGAAGCTGGCGGAACCGGATTATGGAACACCACCATGGGCAACTTCTCAGGACCAAGAACCATTACTGAAGCAAGTCCGTTGCCTGTGGTGTGGTTATCTTTTACCGGTAACAGAATGCCAAACGGAACTGTGCAGCTCAACTGGTCAACAGCATCTGAACTAAGCAACTCGCACTTTGAAGTAGAAAGAACAGCTGACGGAAAAACATTTACCAAACTTGATGAGGTAAAAGGAAACGGTACTACAAATAAAATAAGCAAATACACGTACACCGATAAACAACCCGGTACTGCTACCGTATACTACCGTTTAAAACAAGTTGACTTCAACAGTAAATTTGAATACAGTAAGCTGGTTGCGGTTAAAGGGCTAAAAAATAGTGCCTCTTCCGCTTCAAGCGGTAATAACAGCGGTGGCGGCTCTAAAGGCGGCCAGGGTGGTAGCGGACAAATAAAAGAAAAAGTGATGGTGGTTAAGCCTATGGCTATAATTGACATTGCGCAGTTTAAAATTGACGGACAGGATAAAGCGGATGTGATTGTTGAACTGGTGAATCAAAAAGGAAAAGTGGTGGTAAGTAAAAACACCATACTGTTTGGCGGAGCAGCCAAAATAGATCTCTCTGATGCCCCCAAAGGTGTTTATAAAATGGTGGTAAGACTGGCCTCTGATAAAACAAAAATCGGCTCAGCTAACGTAGTAAAAAAATAGATATTAATCTCTTCCTGTAAACTTTCTCAACAACAGCATCACTTCTACAAGTGATGCTGTTTGCGTTATAGTCATGATGAGTGATTTGGTGCTTTGCTTCATGGCCGCCCTTTTCCCCAACTGTTGAACACCGGTTACTATTCTTCCAAAAACTTCCGATTGGTAGTATGACTCTTCACTTACCGGAGGGAAATAAGCAGTGAGTTGTTTGTTCTTAATCACCAGTTTTTCAAAACCCAATTCATTGCCCAACCATTTCACCCGCATGGCATCAAGCAGGGCGATTACCTGCTGCGGCAAACGTCCGAACCGGTCAATAAGTTCGTCCTGAAATTTCAACAACTCTTCTTCCGTTTTCAACGAAGCGAGTTGGTTGTATAAAACCAGTCGCTCAGGGTTACTGCGCACAAAGGCATCAGGTATCAGAATTTCCATATCGGTTTCCACAATGCAATCACGGTTCACTTCTGCCTTTGCTTTTCGTTCCGCTTCCAGCTCTTCACTGAACACATCACTGAACTCTTCGTACTTTAATTCGTGGATGGCTTCATCCAGAATTTTATGGTACATGTCATATCCTATCTCGGCAATAAAACCACTTTGCTCTGCTCCCAGTAAATTACCTGAACCACGTATATCCAAATCGCGCATGGCCACATTAAATCCGCTACCTAATTCGCTGAATTCTTCAATGGCGCTTAACCGTCTTCTGGAATCATCAGACAGGGTGCTGAGTGGCGGACAGATCAGGTAACAAAATGCTTTTTTATTGGAACGCCCCACACGGCCCCGCATCTGGTGCAAATCACTTAACCCGAACATGTGGGCGTTGTTGATGATGATGGTATTGGCATTGGAAATATCCAAACCTGATTCAATGATGGTAGTAGCCACCAGCACATCGTATTCCCCTTCTATAAAACGCATCATCACATCTTCGAGATGGTCTCCTTCCATTTGTCCGTGGGCCGTGCATACCCGAATACCGGGAGAAAGCGTGCGCAATTTTGCGGCTACTTCCTCAATGTCTTTTACCCGATGGTGCACAAAAAATACCTGACCACCACGCTCAACTTCATAATCAATGGCCTCTTTTATTACCTCATCGTTGTACACGTGCAACTCGGTTGTAACCGGTTGTCGGTTGGGTGGAGGTGTAGTAATCACGCTCAAATCGCGCGCACCCATCAACGAAAAATGTAAGGTACGCGGAATAGGTGTAGCCGTTAAGGTAAGCGTATCTACATTCACGCGCATCTCTTTCAGTTTTTCTTTTGCCGCCACACCAAACTTCTGCTCTTCATCAATAATCACTAAGCCCAGCTCTTTGAACTTAACATCTTTGGCAATGAGTGAATGTGTACCGATGATGATATCAATTTTACCTTCCTGTAGTTTCTGTTTAATCTCTTTGTGCTCTTTGCTTGATTTAAATCTGTTGATGTAATCAATGTTGCAGGGAAACTCGCGCAACCGTTCTTTAAAAGTACGGTAATGCTGATTGGCTAAAATGGTGGTTGGCACCAACACCGCCACCTGCTTGCTGTCGCACACCGCCTTAAATGCCGCACGAATAGCAATCTCCGTTTTACCAAAACCCACATCACCACACACCAGTCTGTCCATTGGATGCGGTGATTCCATGTCCTTCTTAAAATCAGCAGTGGCCTTTACCTGATCCGGTGTATCTTCATACATAAAAGACGCCTCCAATTCCGTTTGCATGTAATTGTCAGGGGCAAAGGCAAAACCCGTTTGAGATTTACGTGAAGCGTACAGTTTTATCAAATCACGCGCTATGTCTTTTACTTTTTTCTTGGTAGTACGTTTGAGTTTATCCCAGGCATCACTTCCCAGTTTGTTCAGCTTGGGAGGTGTACCATCTTTACCTACATACTTTGATATTTTGTGCAACGAGTTAATGTGCACATACAACAAGTCCTCGTTTTTGTAAACCAGTCGAACGGCTTCCTGCCGTTGACCGTTTACATCAATTTTTTCGAGCCCTGCAAAACGACCGATACCATGATCTATGTGTGTTACAAAATCTCCGGGCTTTAATTCCCGAAGTTCTTTAAGGGTGATGGATTTATTTTTGGAGTAACGGGTGCGGCTTTTGTATTTGTAGTAACGGTCGAACAACTGGTGCTCGGTGTAGCAAGCCAGTTTTAAATCGCGGTCAATAAACCCTTCACTCAATCCGTGGTAAACAGGAATAAATTCTACGTCCTTATCTAAATCATCAAATATGCTGAACAGTCTTTCTACCTGACGGCTGCTGTCACTGAATATGAGTGTGTGATATTGTTGTTTGCGGTTGTCTTTGAGGTTATCAATGAGTAACTGAAACTTTTTATTGAAGGCCGGTTGTGGTGCCTGAACAAAATCAATTTCGTGTGCGGGTTGTGCAGTAAATCTTTTACCCCATTCAATGCTTGTGAACTGTTGTAGATTTTCTGAGAGTGTTTTTTCATTTGCATACAACAGTTGCGGAGATAGTATTGCGCCTTCCCCGTTTTTTATATCCTCCGGTAAACCCGCGTAATGCTTCTTCGCTTTCTGAATTCCTTTGCTCATCATTTCCGTAACAAGCTGCGGTTCTTTCGTCCAGATGATGGTAGAAGGTGGCAGGTAATCAAAAAATGTTTGCATCAGGTGCTCCTGCGCGGCTGATTGTACATTGGGCACTATGGAGAAGTGATCCATATCCTTCACCGAAAGCTGATCATTGGGATCGAAGCTGCGGATGGTTTCAATAATTTCTCCATCCAGCACCAAGCGATAAGGTAACTCGTTACTAAATGAAAACACATCCACTATACCGCCTCGAATGGAATACTGCCCTGCTTCAAAAACAAAATCGGTGCGGTCAAAACCATGTTCATTCAGAAAGTCGACAAAAAAATCGAGGTCAAACCGGTCACCCGTTTTTACATCATAGGTATTGCTGGTTAAACTTTTTTTATCCATCACCTGCTCACACAAAGCCTCGGGATAAGTAACCACCAGGTGGTAGTGGTGTTGAGTGTGGTTAAGGCGGTTGAGTACCTCGGCCCTTTCAAGCACAAGTGAATTATCTAAAGTTTCAGTTTGGTAAGAACGTTTAAGCGATGACGGAAGCAATAACACCGTTTTATCTTCGAGAATGTTCTGTAAATCGGTATAAAAATAAGAGGCTTCCTCCTTATCCGGCAACACCAGTAAATGAAAAGGGAAATCGTGTTGTATGACAGAAGCGGCCGTAATACTCCCTGCCGAACCCAATAAACCGTTCAGCCGGATGCGCTTCGTTTTTTGCTGTAACTGCCTCAGCAACTCCTGTTGTTTCGGGCTACCGGCATACAGCGACAAAAATTCCTGAATCTTCACTTGCCCGAATTAAGGGTGCGAATGTACGGAAATTATCTTTCCTGAAAATGGCCTCAGTAACTTCATTTGCAGGCAACCGTTGCAACCTTAATTTTTCTTACATTTGAGCACCTGATAACTTATGCTCAACAAAATTCTAACCCTTTGCCTGTTGATTTTCGGGTTTACAACACAAGCCCAACGTGCACCCAATTACAGCAACCTGCACGACTGGGCGGCACATCCCTGGAAAAAAGATTTAGCGGATACTGTTCACGCCTCATTTAACGGAGAACAACACGACAGCAGTGTAGATGTTTTCTTTATACATCCCACTTCCTATACACATAATTTAAGAACAAAAGTGTGGAACGGTAACCTAGATGATGAAGAATTAAATGCTGCTACCGACAAAGGCTCCATACTCAATCAGGCTTCGGTGTTCAATTCACAGGCACGGGTGTTTGCACCCCGGTACCGTCAGGCACACCTGAAAGCTTTTTTTCTGAGCAAAAATCCGAAAAGCAAAGAGGCACTGGATTTCGCTTATGCTGATGTGAAAGCGGCATTTGAATTTTACCTGAAGCATTACAACAATGGCCGACCTGTAATTATTGCCACACACAGCCAGGGTACACACCATGGCGTACGTTTAATGCAGGAATTTTTCGATGGCAAACCACTGCAAAAACAATTGGTATGTGCCTACCTCGTGGGTTGGACCGTATTGAAAAATGATTTTAAAAACATTGCATTGGGTACCTCTCCTGAACAAACCGGCTGTTACGTAACCTGGCGCTCATTTAAACACGGCTTCGTAGATAAATACTCCAAGGCAGCGGGAGAAAATGTGATTACCTGTTCCAACCCCATCAGCTGGGACACCAGCACCACGCTAACACCAAGGTCGCAACATGTGGGGGCCATGAAAGCAAATCTGGAAGCGTTTTTACCACAACTGGCAGAAGTGGAAGTGAACATAAAATACGGTATACTGTGGGTGAAATTAACAGATCATGAAATGGGCAACAACCACCGGTTAAAAAATTACCACGTGGGCGACTACAACCTGTTTTATGCTGATGTGAGAAAAAATGTAGCACAACGCATCAAAGCGTTTCAGCGGAAATAACTATTCCTCCGTTTCTTCTTCCCAAAACTCGCTGCGGTACACCTTTACCAATATCACAAAATACGAGATAAGCAGCGGACCGAAAATTAAACCCGGTAGCCCGAAAAGTGTTAAGCCTGCCACAACACCCAATACTGTAATTACGGGATGTACATCGGCAAAATGTTTTTGCAACAGCAAACGAACCACGTTATCAATATTGGAAATGACCAGCGCCCCGAAACCCAGTATTACCCAACCCTGCCACGGCTCTCCTATAATGAGCATCACCACGCCTGCAGGAATCCAGACAATGGCTGTTCCTACTACCGGAATAATGGAGAAAAACCCTGTGATAACGGCCCAGAAAAAAGGTTGTTCCAATCCGCACAAACGGTAACAAAGGCCGGCTGCTGTTCCCTGCACCACAATAAGTATAGGGATGATAATGGCATTGGAATACGTTTGCGATTTTAGTTCTTCAATAAACAACGAGGTATCTTTACGTTGATCAAACGGACTGTACATTCTTACAGCTGCCACCAGCGAAGCTGAGTGCAGAAGCATGTAGTAGAGTATAAAGTACATGATGCCCAGCAAACCCACAATGTTGAGCGTTTGGTTAACTGCTGTGCTGGTCCAGTCAAGCACAGAGGTTTTTACCTGTTCAATATTTTTTTCTGAGAAAAGTTCTATCCCTATTTTCTCCTTACTGAAAGCCTCTACCTGGTGCATGTAATCAATAAGAGATGTAGGGTCGGAAACAAAAATCTGCGCCTCATGAAACAACAGGTAACTCACGGAACCCATAGGCAGTAAAAAAACCAGAAAGGAGAGGAGCAGAATAAGCAACACGCTTAAGCGTTTGTTCCATTTGTACTGTATGGTGAGTTTCTCATGAAAGGGCTTAAACAACACGTAAAACATTATTGCCCCCAGAAAGGAGGGAATAAACGGATGGAGCGCGTAAATAATAAACACACCCACCACTAACATGGCCAGTAGTACTCCGTTTCGTTTAAGAATTTCTCTTTCGTTGAATTGCATAATCGCTAAAGTTCAAATCTACCTTTTATCTTTGAAGAATAAAATTTACTCTATGCGTATTCAACGTTCGCACCTAATTACCGCTTTACTGGCTTTTGCAGCCGGATTACTTTTGGGTAATCCTAAAAACAGACAAAAGCTAAAAGAGTGGTTTAAGAGTTAATTACTTCAGCAGTCTGGTAGCTTTGGCTGCGGGGTAATACGAGGTAATGAACCCGATAACGGCACTGGTCAGTAACACCACTACAAAATCAAGCGGTTTCATTTGAACCGGATAGGCGTTTACAACAGCCGTGTTACTTCCGCCAATAGTCACAAAACCGTAGGTCTGCTGCAACCAGCAAAAAACAAAACCCAAAGCAATGCCCAAAATGGAACCGGTTAATGTAACCAGTAAACCCTCGCTTAAAAATATGCGTTGAATAAGCCGGTCACTGGCACCCAGCGAACGCAACACTTCCATATCAGCTTTCTTTTCTATCACCAGCATGTACAGTGAACCCGTAACATTAAATGCTGCTATCAGTAAAATAAACGTGAGAATGAGGTACACGGCCAGCTTCTCTGATTTCATGATGCGGTACAAAACTTCATTCTGCTCGTAGCGGTTTTTTACATAGTAGTTTTCGCCCATCAACTCTTTTACCTGTTGCTGTACTTTATTTAAATCTGCTTCGGGGTGCACACTCATTTCTATGGCACTGGCCTGTGTAGGATAATCGAGCACCTCACGTGCAAAGCGCAAGGGCACAAAAACATATTTATCATCAATGCTTTCTTCCACCGCGAAAATACCTCCGGGTTGAATGTTGCTTCGGTTAAAGGCTTTATCGGGTTGCAACTGCGGGTTGGCTCCGCGCTTGGGCACATACACGTGCAGGTGTTCAAACTCACTGTGCGGGTTGAGTGAAAGTTTGTACGCCACTCCTCCACCGGCAATGGCATAATCAATTTCGCCTATCTCCAGAAACGGAGAACCCTGCACCACCAAACTATCCATGCCCGATACTTCCAGGTACTTTTCGTCCACCCCTTTTAACGTGGCAATACTTTGTTTACTCTCGTATTTAAGTAGCACATTTTCTTCCAGCACTTCTCCCGTAAAAATAACGTTTTCCATGCTGCGCAATTTTTTCAGCTCAGCTGCTCCGGCTTCAAACACCTTTCCTTTTTTAGCGGTAATGCGCAGGTCGGGGTAAAACGAATGGTACAGGGAATCTACCAGCACCTCAAAACCATTGAAGGCTGAAAGGACTATAATGAGCGCCATGGACCCGATAGTGAACCCTGCTACCGAAATAGAAGTGATGATGTTACTCGCATTCCGTTTTTTCCGTGTGAAAAAATACCGTTTCGCTATGTATAGGCTAAGGTTCATGCAGTAACTGAAAACGGAGAAAATTTTTGCCCAAGGTTGGCACTTGTGCCGGCCCTTTGCAAAACCTTATTCATTATCCTTTTTGTTGATGCGCTTAAACACCTCCTCCATGTGCTGCACATAATCGAGGCTATCATCCAGAATAAAATTAAGCTCCGGCACTTTGCGGGCCTGGTTGCGCATACGGCTGGCCAGTTCATGCCTGATGGTTTTTTTGTGCAATTGCACCAAGCCAAAAAGTGTCTCCTGATTTTTGCCGTTCAAAAAACTTAGCAGTATTTTGGCATAACCCAAATCGGGCGATACCTCTACATGACTGATGGTAATGAAGGCTCCTTCAAACAAAGAAGAACTCTTTTCCTGAAAGATGGATGCCAACTCCTTCTGAATGATTTTGGCATATTTTTCCTGACGTATACTGGCCATAATGGGCAAATATCTGCAAAAAGCGTGTACTTACCGAAAACGAAATGATTTTGGCAGCAAAACCGCAGCCTCGCACATAGGCCACACGTGCTAATTTACTATATTTGCCCGCAATGAATAAGTTTTTCAAACTTTTGCGCTACGTAAAGCCCTACAAGTCGAAGGCATTTTTTAACGTGCTCTTTAACCTGTTGTCTATTGTAGCCGGCCTGTTTTCGTTCACTCTGGTTATCCCTTTTCTGGGACTCATATTCAAACCTGATCAACTGGTTACCGCACCCCCTGCTGATGATTTAAGTTTCAGCTCCCTCAAAAATCAGTTTTCGTATTACCTGAGCCAAATGGTAATTGAAAACGGACCTTCACAGGCTTTGCTTTTTGTGTGTATGTTGATTGTGATTATGGTGTCGCTCAAAAACCTGTTCCGTTACCTGGCACTCTATTTTATGGTACCGTTGCGCACGCTGGCCATACGCGATATACGCAGAGATTTGTACGATAAAATTCTTCGCCTGCCGCTCTCCTATTTTTCTGATGAACGCAAAGGCGATTTAATCACCCGCATGAGCAGTGATGTGCAGGAAATTGAAGTCTCCATTATGAGTTCGCTGGAAGCCATTTTCAAAGAACCGCTTACCATTTTGGTGTACCTGGGCGCGTTAATTTACATGAGCCCGCAACTAACCTTGTTTGTACTGGTTTCACTGCCGCTTACGGCCTTTGTCATTGCCCGAGTGGCCAAAACCCTGCGCAAGCAGAGTACCCTCAACCAATCCAAACTGGGTGAGATGATCAGCATGTTTGAAGAAACATTATCGGGTATGCGCATCATCAAAGCCTTTACTGCCGAAGATAATTTTAACAAAAAATTTAATACGGAAAACGATACACTCGCCCGCATCAGTATATGGGTTAACCGCAGGCGCGATGCCTCTTCACCACTTTCTGAATCCATGAGTGTGGTGGTGCTGGTGTTGATTTTGTGGTTTGGCGGACAAATGGTACTGGCCAATAACGGTTCCTTAGATGCTGAAGTGTTTATTGGTTACATCGCCATCTTCTCTCAGGTAATCACTCCGGCCAAGGGATTCTCTACGGCCTTTTACAACGTGCAAAAGGGTGCTGCCTCGGCTGACCGTATTGATGAGATTATGCAAAGCCCCGAGCGCATTACCGACTCCCCTAATGCATCTGTTGATGTAAAATTTGAACAGCACATTGAATTCAGAAATGTGTCTTTTGCGTATGAAAAAGAAAAAGTGCTGGATGGCATTAACCTCACCATTAAAAAAGGAACAACGGTAGCACTGGTAGGCCCTTCAGGCAGTGGTAAATCAACACTGGCTGATTTAGTACCGCGTTTTTATGATGCCACGGAAGGAGAAATTTTACTGGATGGTGTACCCATTAAAAAATATAAAATATCAGAACTGCGCAAGCTGATGGGCATTGTAACGCAGGAAGCCATTTTGTTTAACGACAGCATTTACAACAACATCGCTTTTGGTGTACACCACCTACCCATGGAGCAGGTGGAAAAAGCAGCAAGGGTAGCCAATGCACATGAGTTTATTCTGGAGCAAGAAAAACGGTACCTCACCAACATAGGCGACCGCGGCAATAAACTGAGTGGGGGCCAACGGCAGCGTTTAAGTATTGCCCGTGCGGTATTGCGCAACCCTGAGATTCTTATTCTGGATGAAGCCACCTCAGCACTGGATACTACCTCAGAGCGTTTGGTACAAGAGGCCCTGAGCAATGTAATGAAAGGACGTACCTCCATTGTAATTGCCCACCGTTTAAGTACCATACAAAATGCCGACATGATAGTAGTAATTGACAAGGGGAAAATTGTACAACAAGGGACCCACAGCGAACTCATTAACCAACCCGGCCTGTATAAAGAACTGAACGAGATGCAGAAGTTGCTGGAGGGGTAGCTGGATTAAAAAGCATGAAGAATATAACATATCTTTTTGGAGCAGGAGCGAGTTGTGGAACTATACCTGTTGTAGGTAAGTTCAATAGCGGGCTAATTGAATTCAATTCTTTCCTTAGATCAAAAGCAAATATCGGTACTCATTTAAACAATGAGGAGCGGCAACTGATAAATACGTTGACAAGCTCAATAGATGAACTTACCTTGACTTTGGAGAAACATGCTTCATTCGATACATTTGCTAGAAAGCTATACTTACAGGGCAAAATACCTAAACTCAATGAGTTTAAAACAATCATTGCTTTATTTATTTTGTTCAGAGAATTCAATTATGGTACAGACAAAAGGTATGATTTGCTATTAGCAACTTTGTTTGAGAAACAAAAAAATAATAGAAGCCTGATTTCAATATCCAAAACAATAAATTTTCTGAGTTGGAATTATGATACACAAATTGAAAATTCTGTTAATTCATTTAATGACTCTACAGAATTTGATGACTCTATTATAGATTTTTTCCCAAATGAAAATCAATTAATGAATCAAGAAAAAAGTTGTTTAGTTAAACTTAATGGAAGCGCAGCATTATACTATGATGGAAGGAGACATAGCAGAATTAATGGTATGTCGTTCAAGTCAAAAGAGGAGATGGTTAGTGGACTTCTTGAACGATATAAACAACGCACAAGAAGACCAAATACACTCCCAATTCTTCATTTTTCATGGGAAGAAGATGAGCTAATAACAAACACAAGAAAAAAGGCCTTAGACATTGCTTCACAAACCCAGATACTTGTAATTATTGGCTATTCTTTTCCCACTTTCAATAGAACTTTAGACAAAGAAATTCTAAACGCTATGGGCAATCTTGAAAAGATATATGTTCAGGATATTGATACAAACTCTGCTATTCAAAGAATGCAAGCTTTGACTAACAATAAATACAATGACATTTTTGTGCCATTATCTAATACTAAAGAGTTTCACGTTCCCTTTGAAATTGGCTAGTATTCTGTCCGTGGTTGGCGTCCCCGCCACACCACTGAGTAGTCAGTCGGCAAGTATATTAAGATGAGATAGCATCTCTGAAGGGCTCTTCCTTCAATTACAATTTGTGTATTTCTATATTGTCGAGTATTACGTAACTATTCTTACTTTTCTTTTTGAGTCTTCTTCTCATGAACTGGTAATCTTGAGAACCGTGAATTTCTCCTACAAATAGAAAGTTATGTCTGAAATTTGCTGTAAAATTAAGGGTAACATGAATCCACTTTCTTTTATCAAATTTCTTTAAATCAAGTTTAATATTCTGTATTTGATTGTAGGAAAACATGGTGTCAAAAGAAAAAGTAAGTTGCTCATTATTTCCGTAAATAAAAATATCAGCATCAATCCTATAATGGAAGCCACTATCAATTGGCTGAGCAAGGTCTATATATATCTTGCTTGTGTTATTATAAATTAGCTTTTCTCGATTTATAGAATTGTATGTAAGTAACAGGTAACAATTACTTCCACCAGAGCATTTGAACTTTGTAGATGAATCAGAATACAAGTAATAACCGGGCCTGACATATTTCCACTCCATTTTATTATCAAAGGGAAAATAAAAAAACCTCTCCCCGGAAACGATTACCTCTGAGGGTTTGCGTGCAGCAGTGTGCTCAAACGATCCTTCAGGCAAAAGATTTTGACAGTATACAGAATGACTGACAAATAGCAAAAGAAACAGAGGTGTTTTCATTCTTACCCTGTAAGTAATCGTTATTTAGCTTTTCAAAAATAGGTAAGAATTTTGGTAAAAGCAGAATCCATTGAATAAAGCACTAATCAAAATAGATAATAGTTCTTTCTAAAAGATAGAACTATTATCTATAAATTTGAACTAATGAGAAAAGCAATTTGCTCTGTTTTGTTTCTTTTTCATGGCATATGTGCTGTGGGACAAATGCAAGCAGATACGCTGCTTCATGAAATATACAAAAAGTGCAGCTCCATTAAGAATGGACACTATCTGATAGAAAAGAAACAAAAGTCTTTTACCACCTCTGATACAATTGTAAGTTTTGAAGAGGTATACTTTACCAATACAAGTAACACTAATCTCAACCCTTTTTCAGCCAAAATAATAAATCGCACATTGAGGACAACTACCTACATTGATAGCCTAGGTAATGTGATGATATATACAGAAAATGATAGCTCCATAAAAGAAAGGCAGATACAAAACAGCAACGAATATTATGATTATGTGTTCAGATATTTTATTTCTACGTATAATAGAAATTCTTTGTCATTATATCAATCAAACCACTCCGACCTTATACGTAACCGTGATACTGTTCAAATAACATCTTTATACAACCAGTCGGATAACATGGGGCAAATAACCGGTACTGAAAAAATCTATGTGCCCTTAAAAACAGCAATCCCTTTCCGGATAGAGACCGAGGTGAAGTGGCAGAACTTAGTCCAGTATTCTTCCCTATCCATTCAAAATCTTCAGATAAACAACGACTCGTTTGTCAAAACAATATTCTTTTCCCCTCTTAATCACCCTGTACGCATACAAACAAAAAAAGACACTAAATATAGCACACAAGAAATTACCCGACCTCTTAAAATAAATGATTCATTCCCCGACTTCACCCTTCCATTTACTAACGGAAAGTTCTATCATCTGTATAACGACTCCTCTCCATTTATTATTCTTGATTTCGGATACATAGGATGTGCACCTTGTATTTTACTCTCCAATGAACTCAAAAAAATAAGAAAAGAATCAACCGGCAAACAATTATCCATTATTGGTATTAATCCCTATGACTCTGTAGAAAGTATTCGCATTTGGGAAAAAAAACGTGAGCTTAACTACCCCACATGTATAAACGCTTTAAAATTGACACACTCACTTGGCTTCAGGAGCTACCCAAAAGTCTATATCTTAAACCGGGAGAAAAAAATTATCAAAATCATTGACGGTTACAATAGTGAGGTGAGAAAAGAAATTATGGATTGTATGGCTAAATGAATATGTCTTATCCTGTCCGTGGTTGTAGTAATAATCCCACACTTCTAAATACATTTGCACCTCAGCCGACATGGTAATATCAATGACTTCCTGTTCTTTACAAAGCGTTGTGCCATTAAAAAAATAGTCTTTTCTGATATCTTCCCGTTAGGTTTTTCTATATTTGATTTATGAAAAACTTCTTCCCTTTAATTAAATTACTCCTCATTTTTCTTTTTATGTGGAGCCTGCAGGTTACTGCACGGTACGATTGCAAAATATTCTTAACTGCACGCGATTGCAGCAGCTGTTTGCATATGGCTGCAGCTATTGAGCAGTTGCCCTATTTCATCAGACCTGATGTGTACGTTGACGGTAATCTCGACAGTACAGAGTTCGACTACTTTATTGATACCCTTTTAAACCTTGACCGCAAGAGGTATAATTTTCACCAAACTAAAAAAGAGTTTACCACTAGCAATACTAATGTACTGTATTTTCTAAACAACACGGGGAAAGCTGTATTCAAGTGCCGCCTGGCTGAAATCCCTGTGTATATTGACAGCATCAGGCAACACTTTACAGATTTTTATGAAGTTAAAACCATCCCCATTAAAAAAATCTCGCCCCTTCTATCCAGAGCAAAGATTAGTAAGATTGATAACAACATTTTAATCTTTAACACAAAACTACATGAGTTAACGGTTATTAACGACTCCATACAATACACTATTCGCACAAAAGACTTACCTCTTGACAGTGTATTAACCATCCTAACCGGAGATACCTCCGCCATCAGAGACATTAAAAAAGCATACGAAGATCCCAACGTATATTTCCCTCCTGTTGAAATGGCTGATTATTGGTGCGACAATGGTTATCTATATGTGTTGTACTCATTTTATAAGCCAACAATTGAAAAAGATCCTAAAAGTAGTGTATCAAATATTCGGTTTATACCGGTGTATTTCACTGTACAATATGTAAATGGCAACTTGGTCAACATATACCGTATAAAACAAAAGGGATATGCAGAAATTGACGATGAAAAAAATTGGCCACACACTTTTTTTGGCAAGTATTGCTTTATGGTAAAAAAGGATAAGATGTATCTGACGGTAGAAAATCCCGAGCCTATGAAGCAGAAATACTATTTATGTGAACTGAAACTGAATAAACAAAAACACATATTTGAGTTCTCAAAGAAGATAGCAACAGGAATAAGCCCCTTAGTAAAAACTGTAGATAAAGGCAGCGGTATATATCCTTCATATTTAAATTGGTCCTTTGTTTCAGATAATAAACTGTGGTTTATGTCGCAGAATGTGTATTATGATTTCAAAAAGTGTGCATGGAATTACTACACGTTTCATTTACCGGAAATCAAGGCCGATACAGCCAGAATATTCAACCATCATCTTGTTTATGGTTTTGATGGTTATATAAACAACAAATACCCTGTAGTTACTATTTTACCTTCCGGCCCAAACAACAGAAGCAGTAACTTTTATACTACCATTTTTGATGAAAATATGAAGCAGGTAGAATACTACAACACCTATAATTTTATGATATGCAACAAATCAAGCGCCTATGTTGAGGGTGACCGTATTTACGTTATAGAGCAGGATAAAATGTTGCATGTGTATGCTATAAAACATGGATTAAATTAATTCTGTAAGTGGCTAACTGTATTTTATGAAAAAAAATAGTAGATGGAGATTTGAAATGGTGCTCATCTACACCATAAATACCAACAAGTATGACTAAAGCTTTAAAATATATTGCAATTGTATTACTTAGTTCTTCTTTCGTATTTACATCCAAAAATAAGATCAGGAACGATGGCATTTATATATATGACAATGGTCTGGATTCGATAGCACTCATGCCCGAAATGCTGGAACTTGCTAAAACGATGTCAAAAATTAACGGTGAAACATTTGAGGGTGAGCCAATGGAGTGCATGCCTAAGGGCACAAATGTTGTGAATACAGAATATACCACTAAACTTAGTTTTCTTTACTTTTCTTCACTTGACAGTATCTTCTACACCAGTTTGGTTTGCAGAGAGAAGAAACAAATTGACATAAGTATTAAAAAAATATTTACCAATAGGGCGCAGAACTATTTGCACCCTGAACAGGCTGATTTATCGACAGGGTCAAACATTTTTTACAAGGAAAATAAGGTTTCGTTTGAAACCGGTGTCAAATCCGGGTACAGCCACACAAAATTTTTAGGGCACATCTATCAGGATTCAATTACGTTTGAATTACAATGGCCCTTCTATCCCATTTTTAATTCCACAAAAGATTCATACCGTTTCCGAACATTATATTTTTACAGTTTTTCTGCAATTGATTCGATGTTAAAGTCAACTCCCCAAAACGGAAAATTATATTTTAAACTGAGGGGACTATAGTCTTCTGCCCTTGGTTGGCGTCCCGCCATACCACTGAGTAGCCAATAGTGAGTATTTTTGATGTGCAAGCAACCGCATTTAAAAGCTGTTCCTTCATCTATAATTTCTATATTTTGTAAATAATTTTATACTTTTGAGTATGGACATTCACTTTCATATAGCATTTTTTCTGCTGTTGGCATTTAGCCTGTTGAATTATTTTTTTATAGCAAAAAATGCTCAATACCCAAAATTTTTCCTTGCAGTTAAAATCATCATTTGGTTATTTGTAGGTATGTGGATTATTATTACACCGGGTGCCAGAACAACCTTTATGTTGATGATATATGCGTTTGCCACCTTCATGTTGCTGAAACAGGCTTGGCAAATGTTGCAAAAAAGGCAAAACTAAGTCAACCATCCTGTACATATGAAAACTTCAAAACTTCTAGTTGCATGTTTCATTGCCTTCACAATTTTAGCTTTTAGCATATCAAAAAAAGGCCTTAAAGCTTATTTGCTCAAAAATGATGAGTCAATTTCATTCTCAAATAAACCATTATTACCCAACTCCGTTTCATCAATCTTAATAAACAAAAGGGCTTTTGACGGCAGTGGTTATAAGTTAAAAATTGACACAGCAAACAACATTAGACTGAGTACAATCACACAAGCAACAGGTCCGACAAATGACGAATTTACCGTAGTTGGATGTACCGGAAGTTTGACAAGAACTCAGGACAAAGTGACTTTTAGCTTTGAAAAGGTGCACGAGAACTATTATTTAATCGACTTGAAAAATTCAAAATTGATTGATGTTTTTGATTCAATAATTCAAATTAGCCTTAAATCAGCTGACAATAATAATAAGCCTTGCGAATTTTATTGCCCTCAAAAGAAAAAATCAGTGGTTTATTATAGATCTGTTAATCAGAAATTAAATGATAATACGGGTATGAATAATAGTAATATGATAAAAGACAAAATAAGTTTAGTTGCGGTACCCAAAAACATTACCAAGGATGACTTATTCTGCGAAGTGCATAAGGAAAATTCTCTGGCACATTTTTCTGACTTTGAGATTGTATTAAAAAATAACAAAGTCCTCAAATTACCTAAAGGGACTTATATGCTTTGTGAAGGAAATTCATTTGCCCTTAATTAAGGTGATTCTTTCAGAGGTTGGCGATACTTTATGAAAAATCTAATCTCACTTTCTTTCCTCTTGACAAGTACTTTTTGTCACGCAATAGATTCCGTTCAGGTTGCAGCTCATCTTCCATTCTGTCCGTGGTTGGCGTCCTCGCCATACCACAGAGCATTTAAATTGCTACAGTAGATATGCGGGAGTAAGGATAAACTCCATTCACACGTTTTGTAACACTTTCTAAAGCACTACATCAAAATAAATAGCAAAAGCAACTGCTGTGGTGAATCAAGCTATACATGGGCCACACAAAAACGTTAACCAAAAGACAGATGTATTTGAGAATTTTATATATTTGAGAAGTCATTAACACCTCTCTACAAACAGAGTAATAATTAGTAATAAAATATGAGAAGCCTATTTACACTCAAAGCACTTATCTTAATGCTGTGTTGTCAATTATTACTGAACAATTCAGTTCATGCACAATGCAATGCTCCACTTTCCCGCATTTATTCAACCAATGGAAATGTTAATGCGTCAGTTTTCGATTCAGTTAATACTCTTATATACATAGCCGGAAATTTCACTGCCGTTAATGTGTACAAATCTCAAGGTGCCTTACTTGATACTGCCAGCGAGCAAGCAGAAGTAGCCTGGCCGGTGGTTAATGGAAATATTCGCACCTCTGTTCCGGATGGTAATGGGGGACATTACATTGGCGGAGATTTCACTCAGGTAGGAGACTCTGTACGAAACCGTATAGCGCACATCAATTCCAGCGGACAGGTTACCTCCTGGAACCCAGCCCCAAATGACTTTGTTTATTCTCTTGCTATCAGTGGCAGCACCCTATATGTAGGAGGATTTTTCTCCTCCATTGGCGGTCAAACAAGAAACCGTATTGCAGCATTAAATACAAGTACCGGACTTGCCACAGCTTGGAATCCAAATGTAAGCGGAAATATTTTAAGCCTCGCTGTGAATGGTAGCACTGTATATGCCGGTGGTAGTTTCACCTCCATTGGCGGACAAGCAAGAATCAATATTGCAGCAATAGATACCGGCACAGGGCTTGCTACCTCTTGGAACCCCAACGCTAATAGCGCTGTTCGCACACTCGCTGTTAGCGGTAGCACCGTATATGCCGGGGGGGATTTTACTTCCATTGGCGGACAAGCAAGAGGCTATATTGCGGGCTTAGATACAAATACCGGTGTTGCAACCTCTTGGAATCCCAATGCAAACTTAAGAGTTTATTCCCTCGCTGTGAACGGGAATATCGTATATGCCGGAGGGTGGTTTACCTCCATTGGCGGACAAACAAGAAGCCGGATAGCAGCGTTAGATGCATCCACAGGTCTTGCTACTGCCTGGAACCCCAACGCAAACAACACTGTTCTTGCCCTTGCGGTGAGCGGCAGCAAGGTATATACAGGGGGAAGCTTCACTTCCTTGGGAGGGCAAACAAGAAAATATATTGCAGCCATAGATACAAGTACCGGAATTGCCAAGGCATGGAACCCTAATCCAAATAATAGTGTTTATGCCCTTGCGGTGAGCGGTAGCAAGGTATATGCAGGGGGAGCGTTCACCTTCATTGGCGGGCAAACAAGAAACTACATTGCAGCATTAGATGCAAACACCGGGATTGCCACCCCATGGAACCCTAGTGCAAATGGTAATATTCAATCCCTTGTTTTGAACGGCAACACCATATATGCCGGGGGGTACTTCACTATGGTTGGCGACTCCATCCGGAACTATATTGCAGCATTAGATGCCGGCACAGGGATCGCCACCCCATGGAACCCAAATGCAAACAACCATGTTTTTGCCCTAGCTGTGGGTGGCAGCACTATATATGTCGGTGGTAGGTTCACCTCTATAGGCGGGCAAACAAGAAACCGTGCTGCAGCATTAAGTGTAAACACAGGGATTGCTTCATCCTGGAACCCCGATGCAAATAACCTTGTGTATACTCTCGCTGTAAGCGGCAGTACCGTTTATGCTGGAGGATGGTTTACAACTATTGGCGGGCAAATAAGAAATCGTATTGCAGCTTTAGATGCAAATACCGGGCTTGCCACCAACTGGAATCCAAATGCAAACGACAATGTTTATTCCATCGTTGTAAGCAACAGCATCGTATATGCCGGAGGTAGGTTCAGCTCTATTGGCGGGCAGTCAAGAAACCGCATTGCTTCATTAGATGAAAGCAATGGAATTGCCACCACGTGGAACCCCAATGCAAACAACGAAGTTACTGCCCTAGCAGTGACTGGAAGCACAATATATATCGGGGGATATTTCACCTCCATTGGCGGGCAGTCAAGAAACCGTATTGCTGCGTTAAATACAAATTCAGGGCTTGCTACTACATGGAACCCCAATGCCGACAGCTATGTAAATATCCTTGTTGCCACAGGCAACAAGTTGTATGCCGGGGGGGGCTTCTCCTCCATTCAAGGAAGTAGTTCTTACCTGTCTTTTACTGCGTTCTCTCTTGGAGCTCTTATAACAGTTGGTCCCGGTAACAGAACGGTTTGTTCAGGCAATTACACCTCCTTCAGTATTGCTGCTTCCAATGCAACCAATTATCAGTGGCAACAAAACACCGGGACAGGATTTACTAATCTGACCAATAGCGGAATTTATTCCAATGTAACTACCCCCACTATGCAAATTACCTCAGCAACTGCAAATATGAATGGATATACATATAGGTGCATTGTAATAGGTGATTGCGGCACAAATATTACAAGTAGTTCGGCTTTGTTAACCGTTAACAGTAGTACTTATTCTTCACAAAATGTAACGGCCTGCAATAGTTACACTTGGCTGGGTAATACTTACACCACATCGGGTATCTACATGGATACTATTCCTAATGCGGCAGGTTGCGATAGTGTGATGACATTAAATCTCACTATTAAGAATACAACATCTTCTTCACAAAACACAGCTGCCTGCGATAGTTACATTTGGCAGGGTAATACTTACACCACATCAGGCATCTATATGGATACCATTCCTAATGCGGCAGGTTGCGATAGTGTAATGACACTTAATCTTACCATTAAAAACGCTTCCTCTTCTTCGCAAAATGTAACGGCTTGCGATAGTTACATCTGGTTGGGTAATACTTACACCACATCGGGTATCTTTATAGATACCATTCCAAATACTGCTGGTTGCGATAGTATAATGACACTGAATCTTACCATTAAGAATACTTCTTCTTCACAAAATGTAACAGCATGCGATAGTTACACCTGGGTGGGTAATACTTACACCTCATCTGGTACCTATATGGATACCATACCCAATGTGGCAGGT